>Ga0247727_10000334_pt1 | contig 114452 bp, 122 predicted proteins | sample WisWelCaveWW1625_FD_202498 | JGI IMG/M metagenome (GOLD analysis project Ga0247727, IMG submission 202498) | Biofilm microbial communities from Wishing Well Cave, Virginia, United States - WW16-25 | ecosystem: Environmental > Aquatic > Deep subsurface > Groundwater > Cave microbial mat... | reverse complement strand
AACGTCGTCTGGATCGCCGCCATCATCCACCGCCCCGTCATGCGCGACCGCACCTCGAGGTCGGCGAGCCGGCCCGACTCCTGCTCGAATCGCCCGGCGAGATCGGCGCTGCGCCCCATCGTCTTGCCGAGCAGGATCCCCGACACCGAGAGCGACTCCTGGACGATCGAGGAGACGTCCGCCAGCGACGCCTGGCGCTCCGCCGTCACCTTCTTCCGCTGCGCACCCACGCGCTTCGTCAGCAACACGAAGAGCGGCAGCAGCGCGAGCGCGAAGACGGCGAGCCGCCAGTCGAGCAGCACCATCGCGACCACTGTCGCGAGCACCGTCGTCACGTTCGACAGCACCGACGTCGCAGTCGACGTGACGACGTTCTCGATGCCGCCGATGTCGTTGGCGATGCGGCTCTGTACCTCTCCGGTGCGCGTGCGTGTGAAGAACGCGAGCGACAACCGCTGCAGGTGGCGGTAAACCTGGGTTCGCAGGTCGTGCATCACGCTCTGCCCGACGCGATTGGACAGCAACGTCTGCCAGACACCCAGCGCGCCGGTCACGACCGCGATCCCAACCATCCCCGCAACGAGACCCGACAGCAAGCGCATCCGTTGCTCCGGGATGGCGACGTCGAGCACCTCGCGGAGCAGGAACGGAGACACCACGCCGAGCCCGGCCGACGTCACGATCAGCACAAACACCAGCGATAAGCGGCGCCGGTACGGCCGGAAGAGCGGGAAGATCCGGCGCACGTTCGCCTTGCGCACCGCCGGGTCGGCGGGGCGCTCGGGCGGATCGTCGGGCGAGAAGCCCTGCCAGCGGCCTCCGGGCATCCGACGAGTGTGCCTGCGTGGGCGTTACCGGCGTGCGAACGATGCCCGATGCGACGCGCGGAGCCCCTCGACCGCATCTCTGGCCCGGGCGGTCAGTGCCTTCGCCTCCGCGATCGTCGACGGGCCCGGCTCGACCGCAATCGGCTCCCCGACAAGCACCTTGACCGAGGGGAATCCCACCTTGACCCGCACAGAGCGCAGCGCCTTCTCGGAGTCGACGATCGCGACCGGAAGGATCGGCGCTCCCGTCGCCCTCGCCAGTCGCGCCGCACCGCGCAGCCACGGGCGCTCACCGTGCGGGATCGTCGTCCCCTGGGGGAACAGCATCACCGCGTGCCCGCCCCGGAGCGCCTGCTCTGCTCGCGCGAGCGCGGCGAGATCGCCGCGGCCGCGGACGATCCGGATCCCCCCGAGACGCTCGAGCAACCAACCGAGCGGCCCCACGAAGAGCTCCCCCTTCGTCACGAAGCGAAGCGGTCGCCGGAAGGCTGCGGCGAGAAAGAACGGGTCGAGCATCGACTCGTGGTTTGCGACGACGATCACGGCGCCGGCAGGCATCCGCTCGGCGCCGGTGACCCGCAGCCGCAACACGAACCCCGCAAGCCGCGCAATCGTGAGCTGGGCCAGCCGATACGTCACGCGATCTCGTAACGGGCGAGGGCCGCGGCCGTCTCGGCGACCCACGATCTCCAGCGCGGCAGGCGAACGAGCAAGCCGTCGCTCCGGCGGACGGCGGTCCCATGGAGGCCGCGCCCGATCAGCGTGTACGTCCCCGCCACGCCCGCCTCGCGCACCCGGTCGAACGCGGCCCGCGAGTGCGCCGGGCTAACACCCGGGATCCACGGCAGATACTTGTCCCACGTGCCGTGGACGACGTCGAGCCGCTTCCCTCGCAACCCCTCCACCCGAAGCTCCGGCGGGATCCACGGTGCAAGCCCGATCACGCCGACGACGGCTTCGTCACCGGCGACTCCGATCGAGACGGCGCCGCCCATCGAGAACCCGACCAACGCCACCCTCCGCGCTCCACCGCGCTCGACCTCGTCGATCGCCGCGCGGGCGTCGGCGATGCAGGAGTCGAGCTCCTTCCAGGTCTTGAGCCGATAGCGCACCTCCGCGAACGTCACGTCGGGGAACCGCAGCGCCAGCTCTTGAGCGAGCAACTCGCTCGTGGCGCTCCAGGTGCCGGCCAGCGGCTTCGCGCTGCCGCCGTTGACGAGCACGGCAGCCAGGGACGCACCCTCGTTGCGAAAGCGCACGTCGGCGCCGGTCGACAACTCGACGACCCGCGGGCTCACCCTTGGTGTGTCACTCCCCGGAGAGGGGTGACACCCCTGCCGTCGACAACGAGCCGCATCGGCGCATGGTGCCGGATGCGTGCAGGACGGCCGCGGCAGGACCGCGAATCCGTGACCGTGAACGCGGATGCCGCGGTCGAGCACTTCCTCAACAGCCCGGAGCTGAGCGACGCTACGCGACGCGCGTACCGGTACGACCTCCGTGACTTCACGAGCTGGCTGCGAGCACGCGAGATCGCCGTCGAGTCGGTCGACACGCGCATTCTGGCGGAGTACACGGCGGAGATCGGCCGCGGCGGGCGCAGGCTCGCGCCGGCGACGGTCGCGAGACGGCTCGCCGCGGTGCGGTCGTTCCTGCGCTCGGCGCTCGGGCCGGAGCGGGTGCCCGAGACCGCACTTCGGCCGCGACGGCCGCAGCGGCTGCCGGAGGCGCCCAAGGTCGCAGAGGTGGAGGCGATCATCGACGCGTTGGGCGACGACGGCCCGCTTGCCCTCCGCAACCGCGCCCTCGTCGAGATCGTCTACTCGTGCGGCCTGCGCAGCGCCGAAGCGGTAGGGCTCGACCTGGCCGACGTCGACTTCGAGCAGGAGGCCGTGCACGTTCACGGCAAGGGGGGCAAGGACCGCGTCGTGCCGCTCGGCGAGGAGGCGGCGCGGGCGATCGCCCTGTACCTGCGCGACGCCCGCCAGGCGCTGGCACGAGGCGCCTGCGATGCTCTCTTCGTCTCCGTGCGCGGACGCCGGCTCGACACGAGCGTGCTGCGACGGCTGCTGGCGAACCCCCACCGGCTGCGCCACGCCTACGCCACCCACCTGCTCGAGGGCGGCGCCGACCTGCGGACGATCCAGGAGCTGCTCGGGCACGCGTCGCTCTCGACGACGCAGGTGTACAGCCACGTCGACGCGCGGCGGCTGCGCCGCGTGTACGACCGCGCCCACCCCCGGTCGTAGGGGCGAGGCCCTCCTCGCCCTCGCCCCTCGCGCGCCGAGGGGTCAGGGCGAGAATAATCTCGCCCCTACAGGCATGCGGAGATCCGCCCTCACCCTGGTCACCATCCTCGTCGCGGTGCTCGTGCCGCTGCTGCTCGTCACGAGCGCCCTGCGCCTCGTCACCAACGGCTGGATCGTCTCCTTCGAGTACGGGCATGGTGGCGTGCCCGCCGACCGTTACGGCCTCTCCCTGGAGGAGCGGAGCGAGCTGGCGCGCCTCGGTCTCGAATCGATCTCGCCCGGCGGGCGCGGCATCGTGCTGCTCGCGGAGGCGCGGCTTCCCGACGGGGAGCCTGCCTTCAACGCACGGGAGCTCACCCACATGCAGGACGTCCGCGACGCCTTCGGCATCGCGATGTTGGCACAGGCCGTGCTCCTCGCGCTCGTCGCGGCGGCGGCGCTCGCCCTTGCCTACCGGCCGGCCACCCGGCGCGCCGTCCCGCGCGGTCTTCGCGCCGGTGCCACGGCCACGCTCGCGATCGCGGCGGTGGTCGGGCTGTTCATGCTCGTCGCCTGGGACTCGTTCTTCGTCCGCTTCCACGGGGTCTTCTTCGACGCGGACACGTGGCGGTTCCCGTCGACCGACACATTGATCCGCCTCTACCCGGACGAGTTCTGGATCGGCGTCGCAGCATGGATCGCGGTCCTGACGGTCGCGCTCGCGCTGCTTCTCTGGGGGCTGGCGACCTGGTGGCTGCGGCGCGTCCCGGAGGAGCCGGCGGCCTGACGGAGAATCCCTCCGACGCCCCGTGCCGATCCACGACCCAGACGCCGAGAGCTTCCTGTTGCTGCTGGCCGCGCAGCGTTCACCGCGCACCGTCGACGCGTACCGGCGCGACCTGCGTGCGTTCGCCGGCTTTCGAGCCGGCCCGGTGGCCGAGGCGACGACCGTCGATCTCGAGCAGTGGCTCGCCTCGATGCGCGCCGACGGCCTCGCCGCCTCGACAGTCGCGAGACGGCTCGCCGCCGTGCGCTCCTACTTCCGGCACCAGCTGCTGCTCGGCTCGCGAACCGACAACCCGGCCGCGGGCCTGCGACCACCGCGCCGGACGCGCTCGCTCCCACGCACCCTCTCCCCGTCCGAGACCGAGCGACTGATCGACGCCGCGAACGGCACGGCGCCCCGCCCCATGCGCGACCGCGCGCTCGTCGAGCTGCTGTACGGCGCCGGGCTCCGCGTGTCGGAGGCTCTCGGCCTGCAGAAAGCCTCGGTCGACCTCGACGAGCGCATCGTGCGTGTGCTCGGCAAGGGCGGCAAGGAGCGGATCGTGCCGCTGGGCCGGCCTGCGGCCGACGCCGTGCGGCGCTATCTCGCGCTCGGACGGCCCCACCTCGACCGCCGCCATCGTCCCGATCTGTTCCTCAACGCGCGCGGAGGCACGCTCACGCGCGCCGGCGCGTTCCTGATCCTGCGCAAGCTCGCAGAGCGCGCCGGACTGGAGCCGGGGCGCGTGCACCCCCACCTGCTGCGGCACTCGTTCGCCACCCACTTGCTCGAGGGTGGCGCCGACCTGCGCAGCGTGCAGGAGATGCTCGGCCACGCCGACCTGGCGACAACCGAGAAATACACCCACGTCTCCGACAGGCGGCGCCGGGAGACGTACTTCGCAGCTCACCCACACGCCCGCCGGCGCCCCACGCCGGCGGGCGATCCCGGTTAGCTGCGCAAGTCTCGGATCCGCTCCCGCGGATCCGAGACGCGCGAAGATCCCTGAAGGCGTCCGCTTCGCGGCCGCAAGGCCCCGTAACATCAGCCTCGCGTCAGGCGCTGGCCAGCTAGACGCGTGGATCGGGAGCGTCGAGCACGGCCCGTGCCTGCTCGGCGCGAAACGCGTGTAACCGCCTGCGGATCCCGGAGTCGGACAGCGCGAGGATCGACGCCGCTAGCACGGCCGCGTTGACCGCGCCGGCCTTCCCGACCGCCAGCGTGCCGACAGGGATCCCCGCCGGCATCTGGGACATGGAGAGCAGCGAGTCAAGGCCGCCCAGCTTTGACTCGACCGGCACCCCAAGCACCGGCAGCGCCGTCTTGGCAGCGACCGCTCCGGGGAGTGCCGCCGCCATCCCGGCCCCGGCGATCACGACCGCGAGGCCGCGCTCCTCGGCGGTGGCCGCGTATTCCGCAAGCTCGTCAGGGGTGCGGTGGGCCGATAGCACGCGTACCTCGAAGGTGATCTCGAGCCGCTCCAGCGTCTCGGCGGTGTGGCGCATCGTCTCCCAGTCCGAGCGGGAGCCCATGATCACCCCGACAAGCGGCTGCGCCATCGACAGGAGCCTACAAGGGCGACACAGGTGTCGCCCCTACTTGGCGCGTGAGCGCTTCACGAGCAGCGTCGCCACGGAGCGCGCCGTCCGGCGAACCTCGGCGTCGTCCTCGTCGTTCCTGTCGATCCCCTCCAGCAGGCGGATCGTGTCGGGAACTGGCGAGCCGTTCTTGAGACAGACGATCGCGAGCCGCCGCACGGCCACGTTCGCGTCGCGGGCAGCCATCTCGTGCAGCAGCGAGCGGAACTTGTTGACGTCGCCCGGGTGGTCGCGTGACAGCGCCTCCAGCGCGATCAGCGCCGATCCGCGCACGCCGGGGCTCTCGTCGTCGAGGCCGCGCCGGAGCAGCTCCAGCTTCTGCCTGTAACGAAACTGGGCGAGTGCTCGATAGGCCTGCGAGCGGATGCGGTAGTCGGCGTGTCGCGCTGCCGCCTCGATCTCGTCGTCCCACTCCGCGCGCAGGCTTGCAAGCTCCCTGGCGAGGCCGCGCGCGGCGTACTCCTCCGCCAGCTTTGCTGCCTCGTCGAGGGTCAGGTCGGGCATGACGCCGCGCTCAGACTGAGGCGAGCGACCGGGGCGCCGGCCCGACGTAGCGCGCCGACGGCCGGAACAGCCGTCCCGTGCGCTTCTGCTCGAGGATGTGCGCCGACCAGCCGGCGACGCGGGAGCAGGCGAACATTGCAGGCACCAGGGGCGGCGGGATCTCCGCGACATCGAGGACGACGGCCGAGTAGTACTCGACGTTTGTCGCGAGGACGCGCTCGGGGTGACGCGCTTGCAGCGCGACGAGCGCGACCCGCTCGAGCTCCTCGGCGACGTCGACGTGCACCGAGCCGAGCTCCCTCGCAGTGCGCTTGAGCAGGCGCGAGCGGGGATCCTCGGCACGGTAGATCCGGTGCCCGAACCCCATGATGCGCCTACCGCTGGCGAGCGCCTCCTGAATCCAGCGCTCTGCGTCTCCCATCGCGGCCACTTCCTCCAGCATCGGCTTGACGTACGCCGGCGCACCGCCGTGCAGCGGGCCGGAGAGCGCGCCGACCGCGGAAGAGAGCGCAGCGCCGCAATCCGCACCCGTCGACGCGACGATCCTGGCCGTGAACGTCGACGCGTTGAGACCGTGCTCTGCGGTGCAGATCCAGTAGGTGTCGATCGCCTTGACATGCCGGGGATCGGCCTCGCCGCGCCACCACAGCAGGAACTTCTCCGCTGCGGTCTTGCCGCGGGCGACGACCTCGTCCGGGACGGCGTCCGCCTTCCCATCGGCGACGCGCGCCGACCGGGCGACGATCGACATCATCTGGGCCGAGAGGCGTCCGAGGTCCTCACGCGCCTGCTCGTCCGAGATCTCGTTGAGCTTCCCGAGCTTCCAGCTGCCCGAGAGACGCGCCGTCTCGGCCTGCAGGTCGGCCGGTGCGTTTCCGGTCAGCCCGGTGAGCTCGTACGACTGCGGGTCGGGCATCCTCGACTCGAGGTCGTCGTCGACCAGCAGCCCCCACACGTTGTCGTAGGGGTAGTGACCGACGAGGTCCTCGATGTCGACGCCGCGGTAGCGGAGCGCGCCACCCTCGCGGTCGGGCTCGGCGATCTCCGTCTCGACGGCGACGACACCCTCCAGGCCCGGTTTGAAGTCGCTCATGCCACGTTCCTTCCGCTCACTCGTCCACGACGATCGGCGCCACCGAACGGGGACGGTACCTGAGGGGCGCGCGCTGTCGTGCATCTATCCTCACCGCCGTGGCGCATGCGGTGACACTCATTCCCGGCGACGGCACCGGCCCTGAGCTGACCGAGGCCGCGCGCCGCGTGCTCGAGGCGACGGGTGTCGCGTTCGAGTGGGACGTGCGCCACGCCGGCGTCGACGTGATGGAGAGCGCCGGCACCCCGCTGCCGCCGGAGACGCTCGAGTCGATCAGGCGCACCGGGGTCGCGTTGAAGGGGCCGATCACGACGCCGATCGGCACCGGCTTCCGCTCCGTGAACGTCGCGCTGCGGCACGCGCTCGAGCTGTACGCCTGCGTCCGGCCGTGTAAGTCCTACCGCGGCGTCCGCTCGCGCTACGACGGCGTCGACCTCGTGATCGTGCGTGAGAACACCGAAGACCTCTACGCCGGCATCGAGTACGAGTCCGGTACGCTGGAGGCGACGACCGTGATCGAGATGTTGAACGGCATGCAGGCGAAGCAGATCGCAGCTTCGTCCGGGATCTCGGTCAAGTCGATCAGCCCCGAGGGGTCGGAGCGGATCGCACGCTTCGCCTTCGAGTACGCGCGCGCGAACGGACGAAAGCGGGTCTCGTGTGTGACGAAGGCGAACATCATGAAGTTCACGGACGGGCTGTTCCTGTCGGTGTTCCGCGAGGTGGCGAAGGAGTACCCGGACGTCGAGCCGTGGGAGAACCTGGTTGACGCCGTCTGCATGGGCCTTGTCCAGCGCCCCGAGGAGCACGACGTGCTGGTCCTCCCTAACCTCTACGGCGACATCGTCAGCGATCTCACGGCGGGGCTGGTGGGCGGTCTCGGCGTCGCGCCCGGCGCGAACATCGGGCAGTCGGCCGCCGTGTTCGAGGCGACGCACGGCTCCGCCCCCAAGTACAAGGGGCTGAACCGCGTCAACCCCACGGCGATGATCCTCTCCGGGAAGCTCATGCTCGAGCACCTTGGTGAGAGAGACGCCGCCGCACGACTCGAACAGGCTGTTGCCGACGTGATCGCGGAGGGCGCGCACGTCACATATGACCTCAAGCCGACTCGCGACGACCCCACCGCGGTGGGCACTCAGGAGTACGCAGACGCAATCATCGAGAAGCTCGTCTGACGGCGACCTGCCCCTCGAAACACAAGGAGAAACGTGAACGGTCGGAAGAAGGTGACAGTGGTTGGGGCCGGGAACGTGGGCGCGACGTGCGCGCAGGAGGTGGCGCGGCGCGACTACGCCGATGTCGTCCTCATCGACGTCAAGCCGAACCTAGCGGCGGGGAAGGCGCTCGACATCAACCAGGCCGGGTCCGTGCTCGGATACGAGCCGACCGCGGTCGGCGTCGACGCGGACGGCTACGCCGCGACGGCCGGGTCCGACGTCGTCGTGATCACGGCGGGTCTGCCCCGCAAGCCCGGCATGAGCCGCGACGACCTGGTGAAGACGAACGAGGCGATCGTGACGGAGGTCACCCGCCAGGTGGCGCGGCGCTCGCGCAACGCAGTGCTCGTCATCGTCTCCAACCCCCTCGACGCGATGTGCCATGTTGCGAAGGCGGTGTCGAAGTTCCCCAAGGAGCGGGTAGTCGGCATGGCTGGGATCCTCGACACGTCGCGCTTCGAGTGCTTCATCGCCCAGGAGACCGGCCTCTCCGTGAAAGAGGTGACGGCGATGGTGCTTGGCGGGCACGGCGACCAGATGGTTCCCGTCGTCTCGGCGACCTCCGTCGCAGGGGTTCCGCTCGACCAGCTCGTGTCGCGATCGACCATCGCGAAGATGGCCGAGCGCACCAAGGTCGGCGGCGGCGAGCTCGTCAAGCTCCTCGGGACATCCGCCTGGTACGCACCCGGCGCGGCAGCCGCGCAGATGGTCGATGCGATCTGCCTCGACGAGAAGCGCGTACTGCCATGTACCGCCTTTCTGGAGGGCGAGTACGGCATTCGCGACCTGTACATGGGCGTGCCGGCGACGCTGGGCGCCGGGGGCGTGGAGCAGGTCGTGTCGCTCAAGCTGACCGCCGAGGAGAAGAAGCTGCTCCGGGCGTCCGCTGCGGCCGTGCGCGAGGTCGTCGGCGTCCTGCAGGCTCGCTAGCGCCCGGTGTCTGACACCGCGTGTCTGACACCGGTTTCAGCGGCTTTGCGTGCGCTGAACAGCGCCGCGACTACCCTTCGACGATGGATCTCGGTCTCAGCGGGCGCACGGCGATCGTGTGCGGTGCCTCCTCGGGTATGGGCCTCGCGATCGCCGGGGCACTCGCCGCGGAGGGTGCGAAGGTCGTCATGTTCGCTCGCCGGCGGGAGCTGCTCGAGCAGGAGGCGCAGCGAATCGGGGCCACCGCGGTGTCTGGCGACCTTACGCGCGCTCACGACGTCGAGCGCCTGGTCGCAACCTGCATGGAGCGCCACGGCGGCGTCGACGTGCTCGTCCTCAACGGTGGCGGCCCGCCCGCCGGAACGGCCGTTGCGATCACGCCGGAGACACTCCACGAAACGGTCGATCTTCTGTTCACGGGTCACGTCCGGCTCGTCGGCGCGTGCCTGCCGCATCTCCGCGCACACGGCCGCGGGCGCATCGTCGCCGTCGAGTCGAGCTCGGTGAAGGAGCCCCTACCGAACCTCGCGCTGTCCAACGCCGTTCGTCCCGGTGTCGTGGGCTGGCTGAAGACACTCGCACGCGAGCTCGGCCCCGACGGGATCACCGTGAACGTGATCGCTCCCGGACGGATCGACACCGACCGCCTGCGGCAGGTGTACCCGGACGGCCTCGCCCCGGCAGATGTGGAAACCATTGCGCTGCGCCGGATGGGCACCCCCTTCGAGGTCGCCTCCGTCGCCTGCTTCCTCGCTTCCGACGCCGCCGCCTACGTGACCGGCGCCGTCGTCCCCGTCGACGGCGGGCTCACCCGCGCCCTGCTCTGACCAGGATGCCGCGCATCACCTTTCACCGCGTGGCGTGGGCGGCGCTCGCCGTCCTGGCGGCGCTGCTCGCGGTCGCCTGGTTCGTGCCGACGAGCTCGTTCCTCTTCCTGCCCAATGCGGCACAGCCCCTCGACGGCAAGGTCACCGTGCAGGGGGGCAAGGACCCGGACAAGCGGGGCGGCGTCTATTGGGTCGACGTCTCCGTCCGTCGAGCGACCTGGCTCGAGCGGCTGGCGCCGTTCCTCCGTCCGGACGGCGCCACGATGGTGCCCGAGCACGCGCTCGTTCCGGAAGGATCGAGCTTCGCCGATCGGCGCAAAGTGTCGCTCGCCGACATGGAGCGCTCCGAGGAAGTAGCGGCGGCAGTCGCGCTGCAGGCGGCAGGTCATGACGTGACCGCGACGCCACGCGGCGCGATCGTCGAAGCGATCGACCCGGCGGTGCCTGCGGCGGCGCTGCTCAAGGCGGGCGACGTGATCGTCGAGGCGGCCGGGAGGCCCGTGCGTACGACCGGCGACCTGCGCCGCGCGGTGAGCACGGTCGAGCCGGGCGAGTCTGTCGCGCTTCGGGTCCGTCGCCTCGGCAAGCACGTCGAGCTCACGGTGCGAACGGTCCCGGCGCCCGACGACAAGCGTCGGCCCGTGATCGGGATTCGCATCGCACAGGCGGCGGACATCGACCTTCCTGTCGACGTCGACATCGACCTCGGCGACGTCGGTGGCCCGTCGGCGGGGCTGCCGTTCGCGCTGCAGGTACTGCAGGAGCTCGGACGCGACATCGATCGCGGGTATCGCGTGGCTGCCACCGGCGAGATCGAGCTCGACGGGACCGTGGCGCCGATCGGCGGCATGAAGCAGAAGGTGCTCGGCGTGCGCAAGGCGGGTGCCGACGTCTTCCTCGTGCCCGCTGGGGATAACGAGAGCGTGGCCCGACGATATGCAGGCAACCTTCGCGTGATCGGGGTGGAGAACTTTCAACAGGCGTTGCGCGCTCTGACAACTCTCCCTCGAAAGTGATCGTTTGCAGGGATTTGCCCGTGGTGGCAACAACCGCAATTTGCGGCCGTTTCGTGCGGACGACCCCTTGCGGGCAGGGTGCCAGGAGCGCCAGAATGCCGGCTGTCCAAGAGGTCGATAAGTGGAGCACTCTAGAAGTTGTCCAAATCTGAAAGAGCATCTTGCAATGATTGCTACTTCCGACGGGAAGGTCTCTGCGCCCTCCCGGGCGATCGGCCGTGCCCGACCTTCAGAGCCGCCCGTGGTGGCCTGACCCCCCCGAGGCAGGCTCCGCTTGTGCTGCGTCCGACACCCACGCTGGTGAGCTCCGTGTCGGCAGCGGCCTAGCTAGAGCTCGTACACTCCGCGCATGGCGGACGACAGCTCATCCACCCCGAGTCTCCCAGCGGCGACGCCTGCGCGGGGCAAGGGGCTGCCCTGGCGCCTGATCGCGTTCGGCGTCGTCGCGCTCTACGGGGTCCTGCTCGTCGTGCTGAATACCGAGCAGGTGCACGTTGAGTTCGTGTTCTGGGACGCGGAAGCCTCGCTCGTCGTCGTGCTTCTCCTTGCACTGGCGGTCGGGTTCCTCGCCGGGTTCCTGTTCGACACGCTGCGCGATCGCCGCAAGCGCGCCAGAGCTCCGTCGTAGGGGCGAGGCCTCTCCAGTCCCCCGGCGTCAGAGTCAGTGCCTCGCTCGCCTACAACAGCGAGGCCAGGATCCGGACGCCCTCGCCGATCCGCTCCGGAGACTCGAAGCTGAAAGCCAGCCGCGCTGACGTCTCGCCGCCGAGCCCCGATGGGAAGAAGTCGCTGCCCCGCACGAATGTGACCCCTTGTTCGGTCGCGCGCCCGAGCAGGCCGGGGGCGTCGGTTCCGGGCCCGAAGTCGACCCACAGGAAGTAGCCGCCCTCGGGCGTACTCCAGATGACGCCGCCGGGCATCTCACGCTCGAGCGCGGCGAGCATCGCGTCCCGCCGGGTCCGCAGCAAGCCCTGGATCCTCTCCAGGTTGGGCTCGAAAGCCCCGCGCGCATGGAGCTCGTAGACCGTCGCCTGCGGGAGAAGCGAGGGCGAGATGTAGGTCGAGACAGCCCGCTCCTCGTATGCCGCGCACAGCGCGTCTGGCACGACGACGTATCCCACCCTCAATCCGGGAGCGACGGTCTTCGAGAACGACGACGTGAACGCGACGTGGCGGCCGCCTTCGAGCGAGTGGATCGAGGGCGGCGGCTCGCCCTCGTAGCGGACGAGGCCGTAGGGGTCGTCCTCCAGCACGTCGAGGCCGTACTCGACGATGAGCCCAGCGAGCCGCCGACGGCGCTCGGGCCCCAGTGTCCGTCCGCTCGGATTCTGGAACGTAGGGATCGTGTAGAGGAACGAGATATCGCCGCCCTTGGCGAGCTCGGCTTCGAGGATGTCGAGGTCGAGTCCCTGGTCATCCATCGGCAGGCTGACGATATCGGCGCCTCGCCAGCCGAGCAGTTTCAGCGGGCGATCGTACGTCGGGCCTTCCACGAGAATGCGGCCGGGCCGGTGCTGCAGCTGGGTGGCGGCGTAGAAGTCGAAGCCCTGCAGTCCGCCCGCAGTGACGAAAATCCGCGTCGGCTCGACGCCGTGCTGCTCGGCGAGCAGCTCGCGAAGCGGGCCGTAGCCGCCCCCGCTGCCATACGAAAGGATGGTCGTCCCGTCACGCTCGAGCGCTGTGTGCGCGCAGTCGGCGAGGAGAGCGGGGTCGAGGCATTCTGGCGCGGGCGCGCCGCGAGCGAACGAGATCGGCGGCATCGACTCAGCCTACCCGCACCCCCTTCCCCGTCTGCGAAGGACATGCCGCGCCGGCCTGAGGTGCTCCGAGCCCCCGCAACTGGAGATTGCTGCTACCGTAAGAACAACGGGTGGCCGCCGGCTGCCCTGTGGGATCTCGCTTCTTTCGACTCCTTCAAGGATTGGGCTCGAGGGCAGGTCAGGTCTCGAATCCAACAATCCAGGAGTCAACACTACATATGCAGCAGCAGTCGTTTGCTGCGCTCGGGTTGAGCGCAGACGTCGTCGCCGCGCTCGCCGCGCGCGACATCACCATCCCCTTCCAGATCCAGGCGCGCACGATCCCCGCGGCCCTTGCCGGCCGCGACGTGCTCGCGAAGTCCCCGACCGGCTCCGGCAAGACGCTCGCGTTTACGTCGCCGATCGTCGAGCGGCTCGACCCGCGCGGCGGGCGGCCCGCGGCGCTCGTGCTCGTGCCGACGCGCGAGCTGGCGCTCCAGGTGACCGAGGAGTTCGCGTCACTCGCGAAGGCGAGTCGCATCACCGTCGCCTCTGTTTACGGCGGCGTGCCGCTCCGCTCTCAGGGTCAGCGGGCTCGGGAGGCGCACGTCCTCGTCGCCACCCCAGGCCGCCTGCAGGACCTGCTCGACCGTCGCCTGATCTCACTCGACGCGATCTCGATCCTCGTCCTCGACGAGGCCGATCGGATGCTCGACATGGGCTTCAAGCCGCAGGTCGACAAGATCCTCCGGCATGTGCCGGCTGACCGGCAGACGATGTTCTTCTCGGCCACGCTCGACGGGGCCGTCGGCGAGCTCGCCCGCGCGTACACGAACGATCCACTGCGGGTGGAGGCGGAGCTCCAGAACGACCTGTCCGTCGGGGAGATCGACCATCACTTCGTTTCCGTGACGTCCGAGAACAAGGTGGAGAAGCTCGTCGAGCTCCTCCGGGCCGAGCGCGGCCTGGCGCTCGTCTTCGTGCGTACCAAGCGCGGCGCCGACCGGCTCGCGAAGCGGCTCGCCTACCACCAGGTGGACGTGGTCACGATGCACGGCGACAAGAGCCAGGCTCAGCGCGAGCGGGCGCTCAACCGCTTCGAGTCGGGGAGGGTGACGACGCTGATCGCGACCGACGTCGCGGCCCGCGGGCTCGATCTCTCGGAGATCACGCACGTGATCAACTACGACCCGCCCGAGGACGAGAAGGCGTACACGCACCGTGTCGGGCGGACGGGGCGCGCCGGCCGCGCCGGCACCGGGGTCACTCTGGTGCTGCCCGACCAGCAGGGCGAGGTCAGCCGCGTGGCGCGGCTCAACGGGCACCAGGAGCGCTTCGAGGAGACGGGGATGCGCGTGGCACCGCCACGGGTCGTCTACTCGGGCCGGCGGCGCGGCTCCAAGTGGGGCCCGAGCCGCCCGCGCCGCAAGATCTAGATGGTTGATCGGAAATAGACGCACGCGCGGCTGGGGGGCTGCACGCTGCGCATCGCGCCCGGCTCGATCGGCATCCAGGCAACCAGCCTGAACGCCGATCGAGCCGTACACGCTGCTTGGTGCATGCCCTCCCCGACACGCACGCCTATTTCCGATCAACCATCTAGCGTGCTGCGCGGCACGGGGCTGGACACCGAGACAACGCGGTAGGGTGCCGTCCATGCCGATCGGAGCTCTGATCGAGCGCTACAACGCGGCCTGGAACGCTCAGGACCTCGACGCGATTGAGGCCCTGCACAGCGAAGACGTCGTCTTCGAGAACCACAACGCCGGCGAGCGCGCGGTAGGCGCGACGGCGGTGCGGGAGCACATCGCGGGCATCTTCGCACGCTGGCCCGACCTCCAGTTCGAGGGCCGCTCGCTCCGCGTCGGCTCCGACTTCGCGGTCTGCGAATGGACCGCGCGGGCGACGACTGACGACGGTCAGCGCCTCGAGTGGGACGGCGTCGACGTCCTACCGATTCGCAACGGGCTGATCGCGCGCAAGGATGTGTACTCCACCGCACACGCGGCCCGAACGCTCGACTGACCAGCGTGCCTGTGATTCCGGTCTCTTGCGACGGCTTGCTAGGTGTCGCCGTCGCTGCCGCACGCGCACGCGGTCGACACCACAGGGCTCTATTCGAAGTACGTGTCGTCGTGGGTATACGGCGGAGCGCACATGCATAGCAGCCGGGCGCCGTCGGCACCCGCGCGGAGCATGTGCCAGGCGCCGGGCGGGATGAGCACGGCGTCTCCTGGGCCGACCTCACGTTCTTCACCGTCGACCTCCATCAGCCCGCCGCCATCGAGCACGAAGTAGATCTCCTCGGAGAGTCGGTGGTAGTGCCGTTGCGTTGCCTGGCTGCCGACGAGCGTCGCCTCGGCGAGGCTCTGGTTCCGCACGCTCGTGGACGTCGGGAGGCCGAGGAGCTCTCGGATCGTCGACCCGTCCTTCGTGGTAAAGGCCGTAGCGACGTTCAGGTTCCGGATCTCCACGACGCCAGGATAGGCTTCGCCGATGTCCTCCGAGGAGCGTGTCGAACCCCTGGCCACTTCGGTCGACGGTCGGCAATTCTGCTACCACGTCTCCCCGGACCGGCTCGACGTCGCGACGGGCGGCTACACGATGCTCCAGCACGCGTCGGTCTCGAGGTTCGGACAGGTGTCCTCGATTGCGCTCACGTCACAAGGCCTCGCCCGCGTCGAAGGACGCGTGCTCGACGGCGCGGAGGGGCCATTCCACGAGGCCCTGGCGCGGCCGGCCGCGGCTGCCGAGGTGGCCGCCTGGCTCGATCGCGTGCGGCCCGAGCGAGCGGCGCTCGCAGTGGGCACCCTCGCCTGTGCGGACGATGTCGAGCTGCGGCTGGACGCCGGCGCTTTCGACCGCCACACCTTCCTCTGCGGCCAGTCCGGATCGGGCAAGACGTACGCGCTCGGAACGATCCTCGAGCGGCTGCTGGTGGAGACCTCGCTGCGGGTCGTGATCCTCGACCCGAACTCCGACTTCGTCCGGCTCGGCGACCTGCGCGACGGCGCCCCGGACGACGTGCGCGCACGCTACGAGGAGGCTGCCGCCGGTGTCACCGTGAGACATGCGGCAGACACGGGTGCGGACCGGCTCCACGTCCGCTTCCGCGACTTCGACGCAGCCGAGCAGGCTGCCGTGCTGCGTCTCGACCCGATCGCCGACCGCGACGAGTATGCGGCGCTGGCGCAAGCGCTCGAGAACGCGGACGCGATCCAAGGCGGGACGGTGCGGGAGACGGTCGACCGCATGTGGGCCCATCCCGACCCGCTGCACTCGCTCGGCGTCCGGGCCCGCAACCTCGGCATCGACCGCTGGCAGGTCTGGTCGGGAGCCGACGACGGGTCGCTCGAGGATCTCGTCGCCCCGGGCGGCCCCCGCTGTGTCGTCGTCGACCTCGGCTCGCTCTCGACGCGTGAGGAGCAGGCCGTGGCGTCCGAGAGCGTGCTGGCCGCGCTCTGGCGCCGCCGTACCGTCCGCGAGCCGATCCTGATCGTGATCGACGAGGCCCACAACGTCTGCCCCGGGACGCCGGGCGACCCGCTCACTGCTCTGGCGACGGAGCACGCCGTGCGGATCGCAGGCGAGGGACGGAAGTTCGGCCTCGTGCTGCTCGTCTCGACGCAGCGGCCGCAGAAGGTGCACGAGAACATCGTCTCGCAGTGCGACAACCTCGTCCTGATGCGGATGAACTCCCGCTCGGACCTCGCTGTCCTCTCCGAGATCTTCTCGTTCGTCCCGCAGCCGCTCCTCGCGCTCGCGAGCGAGTTCCGCCAGGGCGATGCGATCGTGGCGGGGAAGCTGGTGCCGAGCCCCACGCTCGCCCGCATCGGCCCGCGCTGGTCGGTTGAGGGCGGCTCGGACATCGCGGCCGACTGGGCCGCGCCGCGCTAGCAAGGCGAGGCAGGCCTCGCCCCTACAGGATCTCGGTCGCGTCGCGCCAGAGGTCGATGCCTGCCAGGGTGGCGAGCATGGCGAGAGCGATCGGGACTGTGATCCTGCCTATCCCGTTGACTGCTCTGGCGACCAACGGCATCCGACGCAGCGCGACCGCGGCCCCGGCTACGACCGCGATCACGACCAGAAAGACGTTCAGGACCAGCGTCGCGAGCGCGAGAACGACAGTCAGGCTCCTCCGCGACCACGGCTCGACCACGAGCAGGCGCTCCAGGACGACGGCGATCGTGAACGCGGCGATACCCGGCAGGAGGACGAAGCTGGCGATCGCGAACGGCTTCGGATCGAGGAGGCTGAAGTCGAGCCCTTCGGTCTTGACCACGTCGGCGCCGAGAACGAGCGCGGCGACGGCGCCGAACACGACGGCCCGACCGCGGCGCGCCTCGCGTGCGCGGAGCTCTCCTGGCGCTCCTCGTGGCGGGTGCAGCGCTGATCCCGCTCTGCCCGCGCGTCGGATCCACGCTCGTCGTCGCCGGCCTCGTCGCGACGCCGATTGTGTGCTGGTGGGCCACGCCCATCTACGCGCCGCTGGCGCTCGTGATCGGGACCGCCGCGATCACGCTCGTGCAACGCCGCCGGAGGAGTCAGGTTCGCGCGAGCTCGGCGACGAGCTGAGCGGCCTCCGTCGGCGTCGTGCCGACGCGGATGCCGCGGGCCTCGAGCGCGTCCTTCTTGGCCTGCGCGGTGCCCGAGGAGCCGGAGATGATCGCGCCCGCGTGGCCCATCGTCTTCCCGGGCGGGGCGGTGAAGCCCGCGATGTAGGAGACAACCGGCTTCGTCATCTCCGACTCGATGAACGCGGCCGCCTTCTCCTCCTCGTCGCCGCCGATCTCCCCCACCATCACCACGTACTCGGTCTCCGGGTCGGCCTCGAAGCGGCGCAGCACGTCGATGAACGAGGAGCCGACGACGGGGTCGCCTCCGATGCCGACGATCGTGGAGTTGCCCAGCCCGAGCTGGGTCAGCTCGTGCCCGATCTGGTAGGTGAGGGTGCCCGAGCGGGAGACGAGGCCGATCGAGCCTGGGGCGAAGATCTCCGCGGGGATGATCCCGACGTTCGCCTTGCCCGGTGACAGCACGCCGGGGCAGTTCGGCCCCACCACGGTCACGCCGCGTGCATCGACGTACGCCTTGATGCGGAGCATCTCGTGCGCAGGTACGTGCTCGGTGATCACGATCACGGTGCCGATGCCTGCGTCGACCGCCTCGTAGACGGCGTCAGCGGCGAACGGCGCCGGCACGAAGACCATGGCCGTGTTCGCCCCCACCTCGCGGACGGCTTCCGACACCGTGTCGAACACCGGCACTCCCTCAACCTCCTGGCCGCCCTTGCCCGGCGTCACGCCCGCCACCAGCTGCGTCCCGTACGCACGATTGCGCAACCCGTGGAAGCGACCCTCGGAGCCGGTCAGGCCCTGCACGACGAGGCGCGTCGAGCTGTCGATGATGATCGCCACTACGCCACCCGCGCCCGGATCGCGATCTTGTCGAGCGTGAGCCGCCCGTCCACAACGCGTTCGCCCAGCAGGGCGAGCACCTGCTCTGCCTCCTCGTCCTCACACCCCGTCCGTGCCAGCCACGCCTGAACGTCGAAGGTGTGGGCGAAGAAGGCCACCTCGTCCAACGCCAATCCGGCATCGAGCACGAGCTGGCGCCACTCCGCCTCGGTGTAGTTGCGGACGTGAGACGGGTCGCGCAGCGTCTCCGCTTCCTCGACCGCGGCACCCATGCTCACCGTGTCGACGAGCAGAACCTGCCCCCGCACCACGCGCGCCATCTCGCTCACGGCGGCGCGCACGTCGGCGAAGTGGTGCGCGGCCGTGCGGCAGGCGACGACATCGAAGCTCGAGTTGGCGAACGGAAGGTCCTCCGCGGGGCAGAGCACGTCGGGCTTCATGCCCGGCGCCGCGTCGGTGGTGACCACCTCCAGCCCCGCCTCTCGCAGCCGCCGCGCCACGTGCCCGCCGCCGGTGGCCACGTCCAGCGCGGTGCGGGCGCCCTCCGCCCAGGCGACGATGCAGTCGAGATCCTCGCCCTGCCGATGGGCGTCCGACTCGACGTACGCCTGTCGCCGGTCTGACCAGAGATCCGTCACGCTGCGAGCTCCACGGCTCGCCGCGCCGCGTCCAGCATCGTCGGTGAGACGTGAAGGTTGGCCGGCGCCGCCTCGGCGAGGATCGCGCGTCCCTCCTCCGCGTTCGTGCCGTCGAGGCGCACCACCACGGGCAGCTCGATCGACATCTGGCCGAGGGCCTGCAGGATGCCGCGTGCCACCTCGTCGCAGCGGGTGATGCCGCCGAAGATGTTGAAGAAGATCGCCGTCACCTGCGGATCGCGCGTGATCACCCCGAGCGCGTCGACGACGCCTTGCGCGTCGCCGCCGCCGCCGAGGTCGCAGAAGTTCGCTGGGCGCCCACCGGCGAAGGTGACGACGTCGACGGTCGACATCGTCAGCCCGGCGCCGTTTCCGAGCACCCCCACCTCACCGTCGAGCTTCACGTAGGTGACGCCCTTCTCGCGGGCGAGCGCCTCGAGCGGGTCGGCTGCGGCAGTGTCCCGCATCGCCGCGATCTCGGGGTGACGGAAGAGCGCGTTGTCGTCAACCGTGAACTTCGAGTCGAGCGCCTTCACCTCGCCGTCGGGAGTGACGATGAGCGGGTTGACCTCGCACAGCATCGCGTCGAAGCGGGTGAACGCGTCGTAGAGCTTCCCGACGATGGCCGCGATCTGCTTCTGCTCGGACGGATCCTCGACACCGGCCCCGTACACCAGGCGGCGCGCCTGCCACGGGTGGAAGCCCTCCAGCGGGTCGACGTGGAGGCGCACGAGCGCGTCCGGTGACGTGGCCGCCACCTCCTCGATGTCGATGCCGCCCTGCGTCGTGAACATATAGAGCGGCTTGCGCGCGCCCCGGTCGAAAGTGAGCGAGAGGTAGTACTCCTTCGCGATCTCCGAGGCCTTCTCGATCCAGAGACGGCGAACCACGTGGCCGCGGATGTCGAGCCCGAGGATCTCCCGCGCCCGCTCCTCGGCCTCACCGGGTGTCTCTGCCAGCTTGATGCCGCCCGCTTTGCCGCGTCCCCCCGTGAGGACCTGGGCCTTGACGACGACGGGGCAGCCGACCTCCTGAGCCGCCGCCCGCGCCTCGGCCGGGCTCGCGGCCAGGCGACCGTCGGAGACGGGAATGCCGGCGCGCCGGAACAGCTCCTTGCCCTGATACTCGTAGAGGTCCACCGGGGGGCGAGCATACCCACTGCGTGTCGTAAGCCCTGGGCTTGCCCGGGGCGTGCTTTTCGGGTCCGGAGCGGCCGGTGTCGTGCGAGCATGCAGCCAATGCGCTTCGCGGCCTTCCTGTGCATCCTCGTAGCGGGCGCCGCAGCCGGGTGCGCCCCCGAGCCCACGCCGTCGCAGCCCTCGGCCGCAGCCGCCGCCCCGCCGCAGGAGGCGACGGTGGGCTGGGTCGAGCCGACGTCCGCCGCCCTGCCCCGGCTCGTGTTCGAGGTGAGCCGAATCGAAGTCACACAGGACGGCTGGAGTGCGCGCGTCGCGATCTCGAACGACACGGACATGTCGTGGGCTATTGGCGATCCCCGCGCTCCCTCGCGCGTTCCGTTCGGGGTGATGCTGTTCGCGGCGCCCTCGATGAGCTGGAGCGCAGAAACCGCGACCGCACCATGCCGGGTACCCGGCACGCGCGCACCGTGTCGCCTGCGCCTCCGGCGGAGCTGGCGCCCGGCGCCCGCTGGGAGGGGACGATCGCGGCTCCTGGGGCGCTCGCCGCCGAGAGCTGGGTTCGGGTCACCTTCGGTCCGCTCGTGGCGGAGGAGAAGCCGCCGGAGGGCATCCCGGAGCAACTCCTCTGGATCTCCGACAACGCACACCAGCTTCACGGGTAGGAGCGCGCGGACGAGGGGCACCGTAGGCGCGAGCCGCTAGGCTCGCGACATGGACGCCATCGTGGTCGACGACGTCCAGAAGACGTACGGCAAGGATGTCCGCGCGCTCGACGGCATGACGTTCTCCGTCCCGGAAGGCGAGGTGTTCGGGCTGCTCGGGCCGAACGGCGCCGGCAAATCGACCACCGTCCGCGTGCTCGTCACGCTCACCGCAGCGGATGGTGGCCGGGCAACCGTGGCGGGTCACGACGTCGGGCGCGACCCCGGGGCGGTCCGCCGGGCGATCGGCTACGTCCCCCAGGCCTCGGGAGTTGACCGTGACGCCACCGGCCGCGAGAACCTCGTGCTCCAGGGTCGGCTGCAGGGCATGCGCAGGCCCGACGTGGAGCGGCGGGCTGGCGAGCTGCTCGACAGGTTCGGGCTGGTCGACAAGGCCAACGCTCTCGTGCGGACGTATTCGGGCGGGATGAAGCGCCGGCTCGACGTCGCCACGGGCTTGATGCACCGTCCGCAGGTGCTGTTCCTGGACGAGCCGACGACGGGGCTCGACCCGGAGGCACGGGCGGCGATGTGGGAGGAGCTGGAGCGGCTCGCGGGCGCTGAACGCCTGACCATCCTGCTCACCACGCACTACCTGGAGGAAGCCGACCGGCTCGCTCAGCGCGTCGCCATCGTCAGCCGCGGCCGGGTCGTCGTCGAGGGACGCCCGGACGACCTGAAACGAGGGCTCCGCGGCGACACGGTCGCGGTGGAGCTCGCGGACGGGCAGTCGCACCGCGCCCGCGAGATCGTGGGCGGCCTGCCCGACGTGCACGAGGCGATCGCCGAGGGTAGCCGCGTACACGCTCGCGTCGATCAGGGTGCGCGAGCCGTACCGGTGATCCTGGCGGCGCTCGACGGGGCGGGCGTCCCGGCGCGAGCCGTCACGGTGTCCCGCCCGTCCCTCGACGACGTCTACCTCCACCACACCGGACGCGACTTCCGCGCGGACGACGAGGCAGGAGGTCGGTAGCCGGTGCTCGGCCAGACGCTCTACCTCTGCGGGCGGACGCTCCGCAATCTCTTGCGCCAGCCGATCTGGATCGTCGTCATGGTCGTGCAGCCGATGTTCTGGCTGCTCCTCTACAGCCAGCTCTTCCGTCGCATCACCGACCTCCCCGGCTTCGGCACCACGTCGTACGTCGACTACCTGACCCCGGGCGTGGCCGTGATGACCGCCTTCTTCTCCGGCTCCTGGGCGGGGATGGGGATGATCGAGGACCTCGATCGCGGGGTACTCGAGCGGTTCCTCGCCACCCCCGCCCATCGCGGCGCGATCGTGTTCGGGCGGATCCTCGAGTCGGCGATCGTGGCCACGCTGCAGGCAGTGCTGATCCTGGTCACGGGGCTCACACTCGGCGCAACGAACGGTGGCGCCGGCGGCTGGCTCGTGATCCTCGCCGCCTCGTTCCTCGTCGCCGCCGGCTTCGCAGGGCTCTCGCATGGCATCGCGCTCCTCACACGCCAGGAGGCGTCGATGATCGCTGTCGCGCAGTTCATCGGTCTGCCTCTCCTCTTCTTTTCGTCGCTGCTGATCGCACGCGAGCTGATCCCCGGGTGGATGCAGACCCTGTCTCTGCTCAACCCCGTCGAATGGGCGGTGCGCGCCGCACGCGGCGAGGCGCTGCCGGGGACGGACTGGGGCGAAATGGGAGCCTTCGTGGCGTTGCTCCTCGCGTTCGCGGCGGCCATGGCCGCGTTCGCGACGTGGTGTTTTCGCTCCTACCAGCGAACGCTGTGAGCTCCTGCGTCTTCTGCGCAATCGAGGCGGGACGTGCTCCGGCGAGCATGGTGTGGGAGGACGAGGCGGCCCTGTCGTTCCTCGACATCAACCCGATCACCCCGGGACATGCGCTCGTCGTGCCACGCATCCACGCAGCGTCGCTGGCCGAGCTGGAGCCCGAGCTGGGCGCCCACCTGTTCCGGGTCGCGATGCACGTCTCCGCGGCGCTGCGGCTGTCCGCTCTGCGCGCGGACGGGGTGAACCTGTTCCTCGCCGACGGCGCCGCGGCGGGACAGGACATCTTCCACGTCCACGTACACGTGATCCCCCGCTTCCCGGGTGACGGGCTCGAGATCCGACACGCAGGCACGAGCCCGCCCCGGGATGTGCTCGACGCGCACGCCGCCAGGATCCGCGCGGCGATCGATAGGGCGGGCGAAGACATCTGACGCGGCCCGCGAGGGCCGGGACTTTCCGCGGTCGATCAGGCGACCGTGACCGTGTGGCAGACGGTCGGCTCCGGCTGCGCCCCGCAACTCGCGGCGACCTCGGGCCCGGGCCGAGAGGTGACGCGCGCCCCGATCTCCCCCTGACAGGTCGCGAATCGCACGAGGTCGCCGTCCACCGCGAGCAATCGCAGGTCGGCCACGGCGTCGAGACCGAGCTTGCGCCGGATGGCGATCTCGGCCGCCTGCACAGGCGGCGTGTACAGAGTCCGTCCCCGATAGAGATCGAGTGGGATCCTGTTCTCGGCGAGAAGCGCGGCCACGCGCGGGGCGTCCGCCGGTGCCACCCGCCCGAGCTGGACGCCGGCGGGGAGAACGAGGACATTGGCCGCGAAGCGGTGCCCGCCCTGGTGCGACGACTGCCACAGGCGGTCGGCCTCGACGTGGGGCGACAGTGCATCGAACAGGGGCGGCCCGAAGCGCGCGCAGCACGCGTCACGGCGGCCGTGTGCGCATACGAGCACGAGCGGCCCTTCCAGCGGCTCGTCGATCCCGTTGTCGACCTGGCCTGATCGATGCACTCGCCGCGACAGGCCCCCTCCTTCCTCCGTTGCACGAGCGTGGAAGACCGCGGTCTCGGCGGAGCGTCGCCCGGGTCGTCGGACGAGAAGGACACGCCCGTCGAACCCCGCCGTCAGAGCGGCCAGATCGTCGGGGAGTTCGGTGTCGGCGAGGACGTCTCGCCCCCACGAACCCGACCACTCGACGGCGAGCCACGCACCGTCGTGCGAAGCCGTACCGGCGAGGGCCTCGCCGTTCGCTGCCGAGGAGTCGGAGCACGACGGCGGCGATGCTGGCGCCTTGGCGCTCACTCGCCGGGGTCGACGATCTCGCACACGGCCTGACCCACGGTTACCGGATCACCGGCGGCGATCGCCAGCCCCTGCACGATGCCCGCCCTGGGCGCCGGGAGCTCGTTCTCCATCTTCATGGCCTCGACGACGATGAGCACCTGTCCGGCCCCCACGGATTCACCCTCTTCGACCTCCACCGCGAGCACGATGCCCTGCATCGGGCTCTCGACTCGTCCCGACGAGCCGGCTCCGAGCGCGCCACGGCGCGCCCGCCGCCGGCGCGCCAGATCGGCCCACGGCGGCTCCGGGAGATGGAGTGAGACCTCGTAGCCCCGACCGTCCACCTCCACCGCCACCAGCTGCTCGCGGGTGGGCGCTGCGGATACGCCGTCCGATCCCCTCCGTATCCTTGTCGTCCGATGAGACAACGGCGTGTCCAGCTCTGCCGCACGCTGCGCCAGCTCGTCCGACTCCACCAGGTCGTGGCACGTCTCACCCGCGACGAAGGAGGGATGCTCGAAGAGGGCGCGGTGGAAGCCGAGCAGCGTGGGCGGCCCCTCGATCACGAACTCGTCGAGTGCGCGCAGCATGCGCCGGCGCGCCCGCTCCCGGTCGACGTCGTGGACGACGAGCTTGGCGATCATGGGGTCGTAGAGACCCGATATCTCGTCACCGGAGCGCACGCCCGAGTCGACCCGCACACCCAAGCCCGCCGGCTCGCGATACGCGGTGATCCGGCCCGGCGCAGGTAGGAACCCCCGGCTCACGTCCTCGGCGTTGATGCGGCACTCGATCGCGTGCCCGCGCAGAACGACGTCCTCCTGCCGAACGGACAGGGGCTCGCCCGCCGCGATGAGCACCTGCTCGCGCACGAGATCGATGCCCGTGACCGCCTCGGTCACCGTGTGCTCGACCTGGATGCGTGTGTTCATCTCCATGAAGAAGTACTCCCCAGCGGTCGTCAGCAGGCCTTCGACGGTGCCGGCCGACCGGTACCCGGCCGCGCGCGCAGCGTCGACGGCGATGCGGCCGATCGTCTCCCGCAGCGCGTTTCCGACGCCCGGCGACGGGGTCTCCTCGACGAGCTTCTGGTGACGCCGCTGGATCGTGCAGTCGCGCTCGCCGAGGTGGATCACGTTGCCATGCGAATCCGCAAGCACCTGCACCTCGACGTGGCGTGGGTCGACCAGGTATCGCTCCCCGTACACGGTGTCGTCGGCGAAATACTTGAGCCCCTCTCGCCGGGCGGACTCGAGCGCACGCTCCGCTTCGGACGGAGACTCGACCAGCTTCATCCCCTTGCCGCCACCGCCGGCCGCCGCCTTGACGATGAGTGGGTAGCCGACCTCCTCGCCGAGTCGCAGCAGAGCGTCGAGATCCACGAGCGGCACCGTCGCCCCGGGGATGATCGGGACGCCGGCGGCCTGCATCGCCGCGCGGGCGGCGGTCTTGTGCCCCATGAGCTCGATCGCGGTTGGCGGGGGGCCGATCCAGGTGAGCCCCGCCTCCTCGACTGCGCGGGCGAAGGCGGCGTTCTCGGCCAGGAAGCCGTAGCCGGGATGCACCGCGTCGGCCCCTGCGCGCAGCGCGGTCTCGACGAGCACGTCGGCGCGGAGGTAGCTCTCGGCCGGGGGGCCGGGTCCGATCCGGTAGGCCTCGTCGGCGGCTTCGACGTGGAGGCGCCCACGGTCCGCGTCCGAGTAGACGGCCACGCACCCGATCCCGAGCTCGCGCAGGGTTCGGAACACGCGCACGGCGATCTCGCCCCGGTTTGCGACCATCACCTTGGAGAAGAGAGCCATCGGCAGCGTATTCTCCCCGACTGTGACACTGCCCGATCAGCTCACCGTCGCGCGTGCGCTCAGCGTGCCGGTCGTCGTCGTCCTCTTCGCCTGGGACTTCCCGGACCACGCGTATTGGGCGACCGCGGTGTTCGCGGTCGGGATGGCCACCGACCAGGTCGACGGGTGGCTTGCGAGGCGGCGCAACCAGACGACGGCGTTGGGCTCCCTGCTCGACCCGATCGCCGACAAGGTGCTCGTGATGGCGACGCTGGCGATGCTCGTCGGGGAAGGCGTTGCCCCGGCGTGGATGGTGGCCGCGATCCTCGCGCGGGAGTTCCTCGTCTCCGGGCTCCGACTGGCGGCGATCGAGCGCGGCGTCGTGATGGGCGCCCGCGATCTCGGGAAGCTCAAGACCTGGGCGCAAACGGTCGCGGCGACGATCGCCGGTCTCGCCGCGGGTGGCGCCTGGGATGACAGCGTCGCCTGGTGGGCGATGCTCGTGGCGGTCGTGCTGACGTGGGTGTCGGGCCTCGACTACGCCCGCGTGGCGCCGCGGCTCCTGCGCGGCGGCTCGTAACCGGGATCGCTGTCGTCCGAGTCGTCGCCGGCAAGTGCCGCGCGCCGCCAGGCGCTGCGATACGGATCACGCGGAGGCGGCGTGTCGAGCTCGGCCCGTCGCACCGCCTCCCGCACGGCGGTGAGGACGCCATCGTCAGGCTGCGGCTCGAGCGTCCATCGCATCCGGCCCGAGGCTACTAGAGACCCTGCGGCGCCGGCGTCACCCGACGGGTGCGGCCGATCAGAACCGCGCCCCACCAGACGGCGAGCCCGACAGCGAGCGCGGCCATCAGGTTGAGCTCGAAGCCGATCGCGCCGACGAGCCCCGCGAGCGCGAAGTCACGGGCTCGCCGCAGGTCGCGGAGGAGGCCGATGTGGAGGAGGCCGGCCGTCGCCAGCAGACCGGCGAGGATCGGCAGCGGGAATGCCGTCAGCAGCGTCGCGAGACCGGCACCGACGGCGAGCGCGAGGACGACCAGCGCCGCCCCCATCGCGAGCGGAGCGCGTGCCGTCCGCGCGCCGAAGGCGACGTGGGCAGTGAGCCCTCCGGCGCCGTGGCAGACGGGCATGCCGCTGATCGCCCCGGCGCCGAGGTTGGCGAGGCCAAGTGTGGTGGCCAGCCGCCCCGGCACGACACGATGGGCTGCGTCCCCGAAGTACGTACGTGCCGCATCGGCGGTCGCGAGGCACGAGTTCGCAAACGAGAGCGGGAGCTGCGGGATGACGAGGACGGTAAAGGCAGCCCAGAACGCGGTTCCGTCGAGCGACGGGACGTCGATGGCGGAGGGCCCAAAGGAGATGCCGCCGCCGGAGGAGACGATCGCGATCATGAGGCCCGCGCCGACGAGCCCGAGCGTCACGAGCCTGCGCCGCAGGAGCACGGCCGCGGCGATGACGGCAGCCCCGAGCGGGATCGCCCACGAGGGATCGAGTGCATTCTCGGTGAACGACGCCGGCGGATCCGCGACAAGCCCCCAGGCGATCTTCAGGAAGAGCAGGCCGACGGTGAGCTGGATGCCGCGGATCAGCGGCTTCGGGAACGCGCGCGCCGCGAGGTCGACCAGCCCGGTGACGCCGAGCACGAGGAAGATCGCCCCCATGAGCAAGGCACCGGCGGCGATCTCGTCCGATCCGAGCCCCTGTGCGATCGCGATCGCTCCGAACGCCTTCAGCGGTTGCACCGGTACCGGCAGCCGGTAGACCGACGCAGCCCCGAGGTAGAGCAAGCCGGCGGGCAGGAGCACCGCCGTCGGCGAGAGGCCGTTCTTGACGATGAGGGCGACCGCGATCGGGATCAGCACGCCGAGGTCGGCGACCGCGCCGGCAAGATCGTGCCGGAGCGGTGTCGACGCCGGCAGAGTGCCCGCGCTCAGCGCTCCACCATCACGCTCGTTGCCTTGACCACTCCCGCGGCGCTCATGCCAGGCTTGAGCCGCAGCTCCTCCACGGACTCGCGCGTGACGATGGCGACGACCCGCGCCGGCTCAGTGACGTCGATCTCGACCCGCGCGATGAGCCCGTCGACCTCCACCGACCGTACGACGCCGCGGAACCGGTTGCGTGCAGAGATCGTCTCGTCGCCGTGCGACCCGCGCAGCCGCTCGACTTCGCGGGCCGGTACCACCCGCCGGTTGGTGGTGTCACGCTGAACCCTGATCTTGCCGTCCCGGTCCCACCGCCGCAGCGTGTCGAGCGAGATGCCGAGTAGCCGCGCAGCCTCGGCGGCAGGAATCGTGTGCCTAGACATTGCCTAGGAAACTATGCCACATCGCTCCCAGGGGCAGAGGGAAGCTCGACCGTTCGGAAGAGCCTGTAGAGACCGACGTCGTACACGGACTTAACGGCGCCCGCGACGACGAACGGCGCACCCAGCCACAGGCCGAGCAACGGCGCGGAGAGCAGGGGCCCGACCGGACGTGTCAGGTAGCGTGCGCCGTTCGTCACCGCAGCAGCGGCGGTGCGCTCGTCCGGATCGACTACCGCGACGACGTAGGCCTGCCGCGTGGGGACATCCATCTGGCTCAAGGCGAAACGTGCGAGCAGCAGCGCAATCGCGGCGGCCTCGGTAGGAGCGAACGCGATGCACGCGAGCAAGAGGTTCGACGGCAGGTGCGTGAAAACCATCGTCCGCAGTAGGCCGATCCTGCCTGCTAGCCGCACGGCGACCTCGAAGGAGATCGCCTGCAGAAAGCCCACGGCGAGGAAGACGACGCCGAGGGTCGCGGGCGAGGTGCCGAAGCGCTCCGTGAACCAGTAGGCGACGAACACCTGCGTCACGAAACCCCCGCCGAGCGAGTCGAGGGCGAACAGCCCAGCGAGGCGGCGCACGATCCCCCGTGACCGTCGCAGCGGCGGGGGCCGCCCGTTCTCGCCGGCCGGAGGCTCCACGCCGCCGGAGAGACCGAGCGCAACGACGAGACCGAGCGCAGCCGCGACCGGGTAGACGAGCATCAGGTCGCGGATGTCGGCGTCGAACACGTCGACGGTCGCAGCTGCGAGGGCACCCAGCGACCCGGCTAGCGTCGCAATCGTCGCGTACGTGCCGAACAGCCGTGTCGGATCGCGATCGGACGCGGCCTGCGGCAACATCGCCTGCTCGAGAGACGTGAACGGGCCCGACTCGATCACGTCGGTCGAGACCGTCCCCGTGAGCGCGGCGACCACGAGCAGGGCGACCGAGTCGGTGAGCGCGAAGACCGTCCCCGCGACTCCCATCGCGATCAGGAGCGCGACGTAAAAGCGTCGCCGCCCAACCCTGTCGCCGAAGCGGGCCAGCGCGAGAGACATGAGCGCAGCACCCGCGAGAAGGGCCGCGAGGACGACACCGACCTCGAGCCCGGAGAAACCGCGCCGCGAGAGCGTGACCCCGATGAGAACGCTGCCCAGCCCGTAGGCGAATGCCCGCAGCGCCTGGACGGCGAGGATGCGGCGTGCGTCGGCGCTCAGGCGCGCCTCGCCGCGACCTCGTTCCGACACCACGCGTAGAGCGCGTCGTACACGGGCAGGCTGAGCTCGAGCTGGCGATGGTCGTCGAGATCGAGCAGGTGGAACCCTTCCGCGACCGCGAGCAGCCCGCGCGACTCGAGCGTGACGTCGCGATCGCCCTCTACGTCCGCGCCATGAACGATTCGCGCGAGTAGCGCGAGCGCCGGATCGTCGAGTGCGTATTCCTCGACGAGCACCTCGAACGTGCAGAGCCCGTCTCGGTGGGTGTAGCGAGCATCGGGCGCGTCGTACGACAGTGCGCCTTCCCGCTCGGCGACGGCAAGCACGTCGTAGGCCGGCACGTAGAGGAACTCGGCCTTCGCGTCGATGAAGTTACGAATCAGCCACGGGCATGCGATCCGGTCTGTCTTCGGTCGCTCCCGTGTCACCCACTTCATGCCGGAGGTCTCACAGCGGGATGTTGCCGTGCTTGCGCTTCGGCCCCGGCTCGCGCTTCGTCAGCGCCGTCTCGAGCGCCGAACAGAGCACGGGGCGCGTTCGCCGCGGCACGATCACGTCGTCGACGTAGCCGCGCTCGGCGGCCGAGTACGGGTTTGCGAAGCGCTCCTTGTAGTCGGCCACAAGCTCTGCGCGGCGGGCCTCCGGGTCGGCCGCCTCCTCCAGCTCCCGCCGAAAGACGATGTTGACGGCGCCCTCCGGCCCCATCACCGCCACCTCCGCCGTCGGCCACGCGACGTTGAAGTCGGCACGGATGTGCTTGGAGCTCATCACGTCGTAGGCGCCTCCGTAGGCCTTGCGCGTGATCACGGTCAGCTTGGGCACGGTCGCCTCCGAGTACGCGTAGAGGAGCTTGGCGCCGTGGCGGATGATCCCACCCCACTCCTGCGCCGTCCCCGGCAGGAAGCCGGGCACGTCGACGAACGTGACGAGCGGGACGTTGAACGCGTCGCAGGTGCGCACGAACCGCGCCGCCTTGACGGAGGCGTCGATGTCGAGCACCCCCGCCAGCGCGGCCGGCTGGTTGCCGACGACCCCGACCGAGTGGCCGCCCAGCCGCGCGAAGCCGCAGACGATGTTCTCGGCGAAGTGCGGCTGGATCTCGAGGAAGGCCCCGTCGTCGACGACCGTCTCGATCACCCGCTTCATGTCGTAGGGCTTGTTGGGCGAGTCGGGGACCAGCGTGTCGAGCTCGGGCGCCTCGCGGTCGACTGGGTCTGACGGCGCGGCGTACGGCGGCGAATCGAGGTTGTTCTGCGGCAGGAACGTGAGCAGGTAGCGGGCGTCCTCGATCACCGCGTCCTCGTCCGGGGCGGTCAGGTGAGCGACCCCCGACTTCGACGCGTGGGTCTCGGCCCCGCCGAGCCCCTCGAAGCTCACCTCCTCGCCGGTCACCGTCTTCACCACGTCGGGGCCGGTGATGAACATGTACGAGCTGCCCTCGGCCATGAGCACGAAGTCGGTGATCGCGGGCGAGTAGACAGCGCCGCCGGCGCACGGCCCCAGCACCAACGAGAGCTGCGGGACGACGCCCGACGCCTGCACGTTGCGCCAGAAGATCTCCGCGTACCCGGCGAGCGAGACGACACCTTCCTGAATGCGCGCGCCGCCGGAGTCGTTGATCCCGATCACGGGACAGCCGTACTTCAAGGCCATGTCCATCACCTTGCAGACCTTCTCCGCGAACACCTCGCTCAATGAGCCGCCGAAGACGGTGAAGTCCTGCGAGAAGACGAACACCTTGCGACCGAAGACGGTGCCGTACCCGGTGACGACGGCGTCCCCCAAGGGCCGGTTGGCGGCCATCCCGAACTCGGTCTCGCGGTGGCGCACGAAGCGGTCGAGCTCCACGAACGAGCCTGGGTCGAGCAGCTTCTCTAGGCGCTCTCGGGCGAGCAGCTTGCCGCGCTCACGCTGCCGTGCGACCGCCTTGTCGGCGCCTGCGTGCGCCGCCTGCTCGTCGAGCTCCGCGAGCCAGCGCAGCTTCGCCTCGGTCGTGTCGTGGCGCGTCGACATCGCGAGCAGAGCCTAACCGCTGCTTCAATCGAGCGAACATCACCAGAGGGAGACGCCCATGGCACGCCTACACCCCATCGATCGCCGTGAGCTCGCCGACCTCGAGCAGCACTTCCGCGAGCGATACGACGAGACGATCGGGTTCACGCCGAACAGCCTGCTGACGATGGCGCGCAGACCCGAGATCGTCGTCGCGCTTGGCGACCTGATCACCGCGGTCTGGCGCACGGGAACGGTTCCCGCCGGGCTCAAGGCGCTCGTCGCACTCGTCTCCTCGACGTCGGCGGGGTGCCGCTACTGCCAGGCGCACGAGGCGGTCGACGCCCGGGCCCACGGCGTCCCCGACGACAAGGTCGCGGCGGTCTGGTCGTTCGAGACGAGCCCGCTCTACACCGAGGCGGAGCGTGCGGCGTTGCGGCTCGCGCGCGACGCGGGCCTCGTCCCGAACGCGGTCACCCCCGCCCGGTTCGAGGAGCTCCGTGGCTTCTACGACGAGGGCGAGATCGTCGAATTGCTCGCGACGATCGGCCTCTTCGGCTTCCTCAACCGCTGGAACGACACCGTCGCCACCGACCTCGAGCCGGAGCCGCATGGGTACGCGACCGCCCAGCTCGCTCCGTCGGGCTGGGAGCCCGGGAAGCACGTCGGGGGCGAGGGGGCTGCCTGACGGTGCGGGAGGCCCGGAGGCCCCGGGTTCGGGGTCCGCGAGTCGTCGCGTGACGGGTCGGTGGGGGGCAGCTCAGACGTAGAGAGTGCCACGTACGCGGGCCGACGAGGACGCTCAGAGCCGCCCCACGGAAGGTGGCACGGATCCAGGCCCGGTGCATCGCGGCAGCCCCCGAGCGAGGCAGGTGCGGGGCCTGGTACCGTCGCTCGCCGTGACCACGCCGCTCGACCGCTCGACGATCTGGGAGTACGAGGACGGCGATCCCGGCGCGTTTTCCTACCAGCGCGACCACCACCCCGCGGCAGCCGCAGCCGAGGAGGCGCTCGGCGCGCTCGACGGCGGCACGGCCGTGCTCTACGGGTCGGGTATGACTGCCGTCACCGGCATCGTGCTCGCGTTGCTGCGTCCGGGCGATACGGTCGCACTCGCGGCCGGCAGCTACTACGGGACGGGCAAGACGCTGGAGGCGCTCGGACGCTGGGGCCTGCGTACCGTCGAGTTCGACCAGACGCGGCCGCCGCCCGACGACGTCCAGCTCGTCTGGCTCGAGGCGCCGACCAACCCGATGCTCACGATGCCCGACTTCGAGGCGGCCACCGCGCATCAGGCGCCCGTGGTCTGCGACTCGACGGTGGGCACGCCGATCCATGTACGCCCGCTGGAGCGCGGCTGCGACATCGCCGTCCACTCCGCCACCAAGTACCTCGGGGGCCACCACGACCTGCTGCTCGGGGCAGCGGTGTGCCGCGACCCCGAAATCGCCGCCGCGCTGCACGAGACCCGGCGACGGCTCGGGCTCACCGCTGCTCCAGACCCGGCGTGGCTGCTGCTGCGCAGCCTGGAGACGCTCGAGCTCCGCGTCGAGCGGCAGACGGCGACAGCACGCGCGTTGGCCGGGCGTCTCGCCGCCCATTCCGCGGTGACGGTGGTGCGCTACCCAGGCTTCTCGGGCCTGATCTCGTTCGACGTCGCCGACCTGGAGGCCGCCCAGCGCGTCGAGACCTCGACGGCCCGGATCCTGAACGCGACCAGTCTGGGCGGCACGCGATCGACGATGGAGTCGCGCCGCCGCTGGGAGGGCGAGCGCTGCCCGCCCGGGCTGCTGCGGCTCTCGGTCGGCCTCGAGGACCCCGAGGATCTCTGGGCCGACCTCAAGCAGGCGCTCGCGCAGGCCTGACCACGACGGCCATGGGCGAAAGTGACCATATCGCCATGACCGTGGTCATATTACAATGACCATATGGGTGTTACCCTGCGTCTCGTGGAACGCACGATCTCGGCGACGAAGTTCAAAGCGCAGTGCCTCGCACTGCTCGACGAGGTCGCCGCCAGCGGGGAGACGATCATCGTCACCAAGCACGGGAAGCCGGTTGCCCGCGTCATGCCGCTCGGTCCGCCCGAATCGCTGGAAGGAAGCGTCACCTTTCTCGTCAGCGACGAGGAGTTCATCGCACCGCTTTATCCCGACTGGGAGCCGACGTTTCCCTGATCGTCCTCGACACGCACGTGTGGGTCTGGTGGCGAGGCTCTTCACATCGCCTGTCACGAGTTGCTGCGGGTGTGATCGATCGCGCGGATGCGATCGGGGTTTCGACGATGAGCTTCTGGGAGGTCGCCCGGCTGGAGCGCGCCGGCCGCATGAGGCTGGACCGCCCTCTCTCCATCTGGCTGGCGACCGCGGTTGCCGACGATCGCATTGAGGTGCTGCCAGTGACTCGGGAGATCGCGCTGACGGCGGCGGCTGTCGGTGGTGATGTGACCGACCCAGCCGATCAGCTCATCTACGCGACGGCCGTCGAGCACGACGCGAGCTTGGTATCGCGCGATTCGCACCTGCACGACCACGACCCCGGGCGTGTTGTCTGGTAATCAGCGTCACAACCCTGACGCCTACGATACCGTCGAGGCATGAGCGTCGATGGAGTACATCCGTGACGCCCATGAGTCCTCCTGCGTCAGTCACGTCCGAGGCGCTGGTGGACATCGGCCGTCCGGCTTCGACTGCGCCAGTCTGGGCGAGCCTGGCCATCATCGCGGGCGGCTTGCTCATGGCCGTGCTGTGGTTCCGTTACATCACCTTGCATGGCCCAACGACCTTCGATGAGGAAGGTTACTGGCTAGGCCATGGCACAGAATTTTGGGGCAGCATGATGAGCGCCCCCTCGAGTCTCCTGATCGCACTTGGACTGTTTGGCCATTACTCGCTGCTGACTGGTCATGCTGGTCGCCGGGCGCGTATCGGCTTTGTGCTCATCATGATCGGGCTGGTTGTCCCGTCCCTGCTGGAGCTTGCGATTCTCGCGATTGCGCCCCCCATGCTTGCGCCGGTCACGGCGATTGGATTGCTGCTGCTGGTCATGGATCGCGGAACGAGAGCTTCCTTGCCGAGAGCAGCTCGAGCGACCCTCTTCCTACTGGTCTTGCTCCTGACCGTCTCGCTCCTGATAGCGGTGATTCCCGAGGACACGTACGATCGAATCGACGCCTATCGGCTGTACGGGATCGCGGCCCACGTGCTCTACGGCGCGGGTTGGGTCGTGTTCGGCGCAAGCCTCCTCAGAGCCGAACGATCGTCTGGTAGACGGCGTAACGAACCACCGCGCCGCGATACCGTAGAAGCATGAGCTTCCTCTTCCGCAAGGCGGCCGCCATGCCGACCGCCGACACTGCACTGCCGGGTCGCGACGCGAGCATGCCCGTCGTCGCCCGTCACCTCGTCCTCGACACGCCGGTCAGGTGCAGGCGAGCACGCTAGCCGCGCAGATAGGCTAGGACGGCGAGGACGCGCCGGTGGTAGTCGGAGGTTTGAGGAATGTCGAGCTTCATGAAGATGTGGCGCACGTGCGTCTCGACGGTCTTGGGGCTCAGGAACAGCGCTCGGCAGATCCCGTCGTTCGAATGACCTTCGGCCATGAGCGAGAGCACGTCCCGCTCGCGGTCGGTGAGGTCGTCGAGAGGCCCGCGTTCGCGCGATCGCCTCACGAGCCGCGCTGCGATGGTCGGATCGAGAACGCACTCACCCTCGTCAATTCGTCGAAGCGCATCGACCAGGACGGCGACGTCGGACACCCGCTCCTTCAGCAAGTAGCCAGATCGCTCCGGATGCTCCTCGAGGAGACGCAGTGCATACCTCGACTCGAGGTGGTGCGAGAGAACGAGGACACCAACGTGTGGGTACGACTCACGAATCTCTCTCGCGGCGACGAGCCCCTCGTCCGTGTGTGTCGGGGGCATGCGGATGTCGACGATCGCGACATCGGGCCGGCCGAGCTCGACCCGGCGGAGGAGCTCCGCCGCTGTCCCGGCGGTTCCCACGATGTCGACGCCGGCATCCGTCAGGAGCCGCGCAAGTCCCTCGCGAAGAAGCGTCTCGTCGTCGGCGATCACGGCTCGCATGGAAGCTCCACGTGTAGCGAACGCCGGTCCTCTCCTGGATGCTCGACGACCGCGATCGAGCCGGACGCGGCCGCGATGCGATCCTCGACGCTCGTCAGGTCGAGCGGATCGGCGTCCGGCTCAGCGACGATCACCAAGGCACTATCGCGGCGCTCGGCGACGACAGAGAGACGCTGCCGTGACATGTCGACGAGCTCGGAGACGACTGCATACGCCGTCGCCTCGATCTCCGGTGGGAACCGACCCTTCGGCAGCGCGCCAAGCTCGAGCACGATCGGTGACTCCTCGCGCAGCGCCAGGAGCGCCTGAGCGAGCCCCTCGTCGACGAGAACCGACGGGTAGATGCCGTGGGCGAGCTCGCGGAGGTCGGCCGTCGCAGCCCGCAGCTCTTCCTGTGCGCGGAGAAGGCCAGCATCCTCGGGATGCGCTGACGACACGAGCGCGAGTGAGATCGAGAGCGATACCAGCCGCTGCTGCGCTCCGTCGTGGAGGTCGCGCTCGAGCTTCCGCCTCGCTGCGTCAGCCGCCTCGACGACACGCGCGCGCGAGCGGCGAAGCTCCTCGATGCGCAGGCTTGCCTCCGCTTGCAGCCGTTCGTTCTCGAGAACGAGCCGCGCCGTTGTGGTCACCTGCTCGACGAGCGCTGGATCGTCGAGGGGGCCGGAGCGGTGACCGAGGACGGCGACCTCGCGCCCGTCCGCGACGAGCGCTGTCTGCGCGAGGCCGGTCAGGTCGACGGCTCTGCCGTGGACGTCGACCGGTGCGAGTCCCGCTTCTATCCGATAGCCGAGCACGAGATTGGCGTCGTCCAGAGTGGCCGCGAGCGCGTCTCGCAGCTCGCCCGATGCGGGCGAGCGCGCGAGGGCGGCGACGAGTGATCCCATCGTGCGGCGGAGGCGCCTCGCACGCAGCCAGGTCCATGCAACCCCGAGCGCGAGTGCGAGCGCCGCTGCGACCTGGGCAGGCCACAGTCGATGCTCGAGGTCACCGTGGGCGAGAAACCCGCGCTCGAGCGCGAACGCGAAGAGGAGTGTCGTCAGGCCGAGGACGACCGCGCCGGGGACGACGACGCTACCGACGACGGGCGCACGTACCGCCCGCACGCACATGAGCCCGCACAGCGCACCGGCCCAGGCGACGCCGAGCACGACGCCAAGTCGCTCGAGACCGTCGACGAGCCCCGGCTGGTCGGAGACGAGGAGCAGGTTGGCGGGGCAGCCCTCGCAGCCTGCCGCGCCGGGATCGAAGAAGATCGCGGGGGCGACACCGAGCACACCGATCGCACCGACGTACGCGGCCGCGACCGCAACACGCAGCCGGCGCGAGACGAGCCGCCCCGACGGGTAGCTCGACGCGGCATGGGCGGCAAGCGCCGGGTACGCCACGTAGAAACAGAGGCCGACGGTGAAGGCGAGCGCAGACGGGTTGGCGGGGTTGTTCCACTCGGCGACGAACCAGGCGAGCCCCGCGAGCGTGACGAGCGCGCCGAAGCGACTGGCGGGATCTCGCCACCACGACACGAGGCCCACTGCGATCAGCGCCCAGCCCGCAAGGAGGAAGGCGACCTCGCGTTGCGCCGACACGCTTGCCGGCGTGTACCCGGAGTCGCTCCGGACGATGTCGAGGCTGAACATGCTGACGCCCAGCGCGACCACGCCGACGGCCGCGAGGAGCGTTGCGCGTGGCATGTGACAATCCTCTCACGGTGACCTGCGCGTCGAAATCGGGGCCTGCCCTGACATGCACGGCGTGCGATCGGGGGTCGTCCCCGATGCGCCGCGATGCGCATTGGCCGATCGTGACCTCGTCAACAAGGAGGTCACGATGAACATCACGGCAAGGAACCTGCTCGCAGCATCTGCGCTCGTTCTCAGCGCAACCCTCGCAGGGTGTGGCGGCTCGGGCGACAAGGCGGGCGGAGAGGACCCGGGAGAGCCGCTCACGCTCACGTTCGTAACATCGGACCCGGAGGACGCCGCGACGCGGTTCGCCGAGGCGGTCGACGAGCTCTCGAACGGATCGATCCGGATAGACGTGCGGGAGGATTGGCGCGATGGAGAGAACGCCTATGAGCGCGGCACGGTGGAGGACATCGCGGCCGGCAAGGCCGATCTCGGAGACGTCGGTGTCCGCACCTTCGACACGATGGGCATCACGAGCTTCCAGGCCCTGGTCGCGCCCCTTCTCATCGACAGCGTGGAGCTCCAGCGCGCGGTGGCTGCAAGTGACATTCCCGCTCCCATGCTCGAGGCGCTCGAGGAGCTCGGCGTCGTCGGGCTCGGAGTCGTGCCGGGAACGCTACGGCTGCCGGCCGGCAAGAAGGCGCTGATCGGTCCGGACGACTACGCCGGCCGCAGGATCGGAGCGCGCGAGGGAGCCGTGGCAGCGATGGCTCTAGAGGCACTCGGCGCGACGCCTGTCCTCTACACGCGCGGGGATCTCACGGGGCTCGACGGCGCCGAGCTCGACCTGGACCGCGTCGAGGGATGGGGGTATAGCGAGGGCGTGCGGGCAGTTACCGGCAACGTCGTTCTCTGGTCGAAGCCGATGGCGATCGTCGCCGATGAGGACGCCTTCGCGGCGCTGACGACAGAGCAGCAGGAGACGCTGCGGGAGGCCGCAGCTGCGGCCATCGACGCCGTCACCGATGACGTGACCCAACAGGAGGCCGACTTTGCGCTCCTGGTGTGCGGGCTCGACCCGTCCCTTCTTCGCAGCGCGGCGCCTGCCGAAGTTGCGAGCCTGCACGCGGCGCTCGAGCCCGTGTATCGGAAGCTCGAAGAGAACACCCTGACCCGACGCGCGATCGCCGAGATCCGCGCGTTTCGTGCCACGATCGACGCCCCACCGCCGCCGAGCTGCACGCCGTCGCCGGGGACGACCGCAAGCGACGTCGCGACCGAGGCGCTCGGAACATGGGAGGTCTCGTACACGGAGGACGAGCTCCGGAAGCAGGGGCTCTCCGAAGAGGAGATCCCCGACGTCGCGGGGACGTGGACATACGAGATCACGGACAGCCGCTGGGTGTCCCGCAACCAGAGCTCGTCACTGACGTTCGAGGCGACGTGGGCCCTCAACGACGGTGTGTGGGTTGACACGATCGTCGGCTGCACACCGGCGAGGGCCTGCAGCCCGGGGGCGACCTACGAGTACGAGGTCACGATCTACAAGGACACGATGATCGCCAAGGCGATCCCCGGTCGCCCGTACGACCCGCTCGGCGTGTTCAAGCCATACCGACGCGTGGGCTGAACGCGGCGGGGACGATCACGGTCAGGCGCGTGCCGGCTCCGGATGGGCTCTCCATCCGGAGCCGGCCGCCGATCGCCTCCACGCGATCCACAAGCCCCTGGAGCCCCGAACCGGCGCCGAGACGTGCGCCGCCGACACCGTCGTCGACGATCGACACGACGAGGTCCGCCCCGTCCTCGTCCGCGACGATCGCGACTCGCGACGCGGACGCGTGCTTCACCACGTTCGCAAGCGATTCGGCACACGTGAAGTACACCGCCGCCTCGATCGCGGGCTCCACCGGGCCGATCCGGGCACTGAGGGCGACGGGGATCGGAGCGCGCAGCGCGAGATCTTCGAGCGCTGCGACCAGGCCGCGCTCGCGGAGCACCACCGGATAGAGGCCCCGCGCGAGCGCACCCAGGTCGGCGCGCGCGGCGTGAAGCTCACGCTCGAGTGCGGCGATGTCCTCGGGGTTGGAGCCGCCTCGTGCACCAGCGACGAGCGCGGCGGCCGCGTCGAGGCGTGCCGCGGCGCCGAGCCTGAGTTCGCGCTCGACCCGCCTGCGTTGCTCGTCCACCGCGATCGCAATTCGGAGGCGAGACGCGACGAGTGCCTCGGTGCGCGCTCGCGACTCGGCCTGGAGTCGAGCATTGGCGATCGTGATCCTCGCTGCCGCGGCGACGGACTCGAGGAGAAGCGCGTCGGTGGTGATCGCATCGTCGTGGATCAAGACCGCAAGACGCTCGCTGCCCTCATCGACCGGGGTTACGCGGCGACTCGAGTTCGGAGGCGGGAGCGCGAGCAGCCGTCCGGCATCGTCGACCAGCGAGCCGTCCTCAAGCCTGTACCCCAGCTCGAGCGACGGATCGCCGAGGGCTCTCGCAAGGCGACCGCGCAGCGTTCCCGTCTCCTCGAGCGCCCCCAGATCGACGATCAGACCGGCGACGACGGCATCTGCCCAGCGCGCCCGGACGACCTCGAGAGCGAGCACGACTCCGACAATCGCAACGACTGCGTCGTACGCGAGGAGGACGGTCCGGTCGGCGTCCCAGCCGTCTGCTCGTCCGAGCGCCCCGAGCGCGAGGATGGACGCGTACGCCGCAGCCGCTGCGAGCTCGACGCGACGCGCACGGCGAAGGGGGCCTGAGGCGTGCCAGAGCTCCAATGCAGCGGCGGATACGACCGCGCCGGCGAGGGCGAGAGTGACGGCGTCGTTGCTCCCGATCGGGTCGAGCGTCGCGCCGTACGCGGCCACGACGACGATCTGCGCCGGACGACCCGTGAGCCGGCCGGTTGGGTACGAGAGGATCGTCTGCGCGAGGAGCGCCCGATGGAGGTAGATCGCCGGAGGAAACGCCGTGCCGAGAAACCATGCGGCACCCGTGGCGACGAGGAGCATCCCGGTGCGACTCTGAGGGCAGCGCTGCCATGCGACAGCGCCGCTGGCCAGGAGCGCCCAGCCAGCGGCCAGGTCGGCGGTCGCTGCCAGGGTGTCCGTACCGCTCACGAGCACCTCGAGGCCCAGCGCCGCCGCAAGTGCGACGCCCAGGAGGGCGCCTACACTGCCCTTCAACGCGGCGACGCGTGCCATGAGCCGAGACTGTGGCACGCGGCCGCGTTCGGCGCACCGCCGTCACGGCGGCCGTAACGATTCGGCGCCCACCTATACCGTAGGAGCATGAACTTCTTCCGCAAGTCACTCGAGCTGCCGACCGCCGACACTGCACTGCCGGGCCGCGACGCGAGCATGCCCGTCGTCGCCCGCCACCTCGTCCTCGACACGCCGATCGTGCCGCCCTTCCCCGACGGATTCGAGCGCATCGTCGTCGGCATGGGGTGCTTCTGGGGCGCCGAGCGCATCTTCTGGCAGGCGTCCGGGGTCTACACGACCGCCGTCGGCTACGCCGGCGGCTTCACCTCCAACCCAACGTACGAGGAGGCCTGCTCGGGCCGCACCGGCCACACCGAGGCCGTCCTCGCCGTCTACGACCCCGCTCGCACGAGCTACGAGGAGCTGCTGCGCGTCTTCTGGGAAGGCCACGACCCCACCCAGGACATGCGGCAGGGAAACGACGTCGGCACGCAGTACCGCTCCGCGATCTACTGGCACGACGAGCGCCAGCGCGACGCGGCGCTCGCGAGCCGCGACATGTTCCAGGCCGAGCTCGATCGCGCCGGCTACGGCCGCATCACGACCGAGATCGCCGAGGCCGGCCCGTTCTACTACGCGGAGCCGTACCACCAGCAGTACCTCGCCGCGAACCCGAACGGCTACTGCGGGCTCGGCGGCACCGGCGTCTCGTGCCCGGTCGGCCTGACGACCGCGACCGGCTGACAGCTCACGGCTCGACGACCTCGCGCGCGACCGTCCCCGGCGCCGTCGTCTCGGCGGAGAGCTTCGTCGCCAGCCATACCGGAATCACGGAGAGAACGATCACCGCGACGGCCACCACGTTCACGATCGGCAGCTGGTTCGGGCGGGCGAGGTTGGCAAGGATCCAGATCGGCAGCGTCTGATCCGCACCGATCGTGAACGTCGTCACGATCACCTCGTCAAAGGAGAGCGCGAACGCCAGCAGGCAGCCGGCGAGCATCGCCGAGGCGAGCTGCGGCAGAGTCACGCGGCGGAACGTCTGCCAGGTGTCCGCCCCGAGATCCGACGAGGCCTCCTCGAACGTACGCGACGTGCGCCGCAGCCGCGCCAGCGCGTTGTTGTAGACGAGCACGATGCAGAACGTGGCGTGGCCGACGATGACGGTGAACAGGCCCAGCGTGATCCCCGCCGTGTTGAAGGTCGCGTTCAGCGCCATGCCGGTCACGATCCCGGGCAGGGCGATCGGCAGGAGCAGCAGAAACGAGATCGTGTTGCGCCCGAAGAAGTCGTACCGCGAGACGGCGAGCGATGCCAGTGTGCCGAGCACTAGAGCGATCAGGGTCGCTCCGAGACCGGCCTTGACCGACGTCCACAATGCGTCCCGCACGCCGGGGTTGTCGATCGCTTTCCCCCACCACTTCAGGGTCAGCTCGTCGATCGGCCAGTTGAGCGTCCGGCTGGCATTGAACGAGTAGAGGACGATCACCGCAAGCGGCACATAGATGAACGCGAGCACGAGCCACGTCGCGACGCGAAGCAGCACGCGGGTGAGCGGGGACTCGATCATTTCCTAGACGTGCTCGAAGGCGCCGGCCCGCTTCGCACCCAGCAGGTAGATGGTCATGATCAGCACCGGCACGGTCGCGTACGCCGCGGCAAACGGGAGGTTGTTCGCGACGCCGACGTTCGCGTAGACGACGTTGCCGATGAACTGCGTGCTCGAGACGAGCTGCGGCGCGATGTAATCGCCGAGCGTGAGGGAGAAGGTGAAGATCGAGCCGGCGACGACGGCCGGGAAGACCAGCGGTAAGACGACACGGCGAAAGGTCGTCCCGGCGCGGCCTCCGAGGTCGGACGACGCCTCGAGCAGCGACGGTTGGATCCGTTCTAACCCGGCATAGATCGGGAGAATCATGTACGGCAGCCACAGGTAGACGAAGGTGATCCACAGTGCCGCGTACTGCTTCCACTCCGCCGTACCGGAGATTTCGAACGGGCTCCGGAGACCGATCGGCGAGAGCGCCCAGTCGATCATGCCGCCCTCCTGGAACAGGATCTGCCAGGCGTACACCTTGACCAGGTAGCTGGCCCAGAGAGGCATCAGGACGGCGATGATCAGGGCCCGCCGCACCCGCGGTGTCGCCAGGCGCGCCATGTAGTAGGCGATCGGGAACGCGATCGCCGCACACGCGACGGTCACCGCGGCGGCCATGCCCACGGTGCGGAGCGTGATCGTGCGATAGACCGGGTTGGTCACTAGCTCCTCGTAGTTCTGGAGCCCGTACTCGTGCACGACCTTGCCCGAGAACGTGTCGAGCCGCCAGAACGAGGCGAGGAACAGAACGACGAGCGAGCCGAGGTAGGCAATCGCCAGCCACCCGATCGGACCGGCGAGCAACCCGCCGAGCTGCAGCCACCGGTGGCGGAACAGGTAGGCGGAGAGCCGGCGCCCCACGGATCTGCGGGGCACCGGCAAGCCAGGGGTCGATGTGCTCATCGTTCGTCGGAGTCATAGGGGCGGGTTAACCCGCCCCTATGCAGCCATCAAGCCCGCTGTTATCCCTTGATTTCCGTCCAGGCCGTGACCCATTCGGAGTAGTCCTTGCAGACCTCACCGCGATCGTCGCCGCAGTCCGCCTCAGGCGTCGCCCAGTACGCGACCTGCGAGAAGTACTCCTCGTCGTCCGCGTGATAGGTGGTGCAGTGGTTCGGGTCGGAGGTCTCGTCGCACGACTTCGCGTTCGACGGTGCCTCGCCGAACCACTCCGCGACCTGCGCGTTTGCGGTCGGACTGATGATGTGGTCCATCCACAAGTACGTGCAGTTCGGGTGCTTCGACGTCGCAGAGACCATCCACGTGTCCGACCACCCGGTTGCGCCCTCCTTGGGCAGGACGACTTCTGTCGCCACCTTCTCAGCGGCGAGCAGGTTCTGGATCACCTGCCACGTGGTGCCGACGACGCTGTCGCCGGAGGTGAACGCCTTCTGCTCGTCGGTGTACAGCGACCAGTACTTGCCGACGATCGCCTTCTGCTGCTTGAGCAGGTCGACCGCCGCCTGGAACTGCGCGTCGTCGAGCTCGTACACGTTGTCGATCCCGAGATCGGGCTGGGTCGCCTTCAGGTACAGCGCCGCGTCGGCGATGTAGATCGGGCTGTCGTACGCAGTGACCTTGCCCTTGTACGGCGAGTTCGGGTCGAACACGACGCTCCAGCTGTCCGGCGCCGGATCGACGATGTCGGTGCGCCACATGAGCAGGTTTGCCCCGCGACCGTGGGGCACCCCATACATCTGGCCGTCGACCGAGTTGTGCGGCTGGTCCTTCAGCCCTTCGAACACGTCTGCGTAGTTCGGTGTCAGGTCCGTGTTGACCGGGGCTACGTCACCGCCCGCGATCAGGCGGAGCGTCGCATCGCCCGACGCCGAGACGCTGTCGTAATTGCCGGTGCGCATCAGCGTCACCATCTCGTCCGACGTGTTTCCGAGCTTGGTGTTGACCTGGCAGCCGGTGGCCTCCTCGAATGGCGTCACCCAGTCGACCTTGGGGTCGGTGGAGCCGTCCTCGACGTAGCCGGCCCAGGCTATGAGGTCGACCTGACCCTCGGTCTTGGCCGCTTCCTTGATCTCGTCCAGCGTCGAGCCGAGGCCCTCGATCTGCGTGCCGCCGCCTCCCTCGTCGTCACCGCCGCAGCCAGCGGCGATGACGGCGAGCGCCGCCACCAGCAGTGCGAGTGCCGCCCAGACGCCGAAACGCCGCTTGCGTTCACTCATTCCTCTGTCCCTCCCGTTTCGACGATTGCCGATTCCTGCTCGGGACGCCACTGCAGCCGCACGCGGCGCCCCTGTGTCGCCAGCACCTCGCTCGAGGTCTCCTCCAGGTTCTGCGCCAGCACCTGGAGCTGCTCACCTCCCCGGTCGAGGCTGACGTGATACCGGGTCACCGGCCCGACGTACTGGACGTCGCGGACGGTGCCCTCCTCCACGTGCGCCCCCGCCTCCGGCTCGGAGCCGTCGGCGAGGACGTGGATCTTCTCCGGCCGCACGGTGACGCGGCGGCCGTCCCGCTCGATCACGTTCGAGACGCCGACGAAGCCGGCGATGAACTCGCTCTGCGGGTGCTCGTACACCTCCGCGGGCGGGCCGACCTGCTCGATCCGGCCGCGGTTGAAGACCGCGATCCGGTCGCTCATAGTCAGCGCCTCCTCCTGGTCGTGGGTCACGTAGACAAACGTGATCCCGACGTCCTGCTGGATCCGCTTCAGCTCGATCTGCATCTCCTGGCGCAGCTTCAGATCGAGTGCGCCGAGCGGCTCGTCGAGCAGCAGCACCTGGGGCTTGTTGACGATCGCGCGGGCGAGCGCGACGCGCTGACGCTGACCACCGGACAGCTGCGCCGGCCTGCGGCGCCCGTACCCGTCGAGTTGCACCATCGCGAGGGCGTCCCGGACCCGCTCCTGGCGGTCGGAGCGGCTCACCTTCTTCACGCGCAGGCCGTACTCGACGTTCTCCGCGACGCTCATGTGGGGAAAGAGCGCGTAGTCCTGGAACACGGTGTTGACGTTGCGCTCGAACGGCGGCAGCCCGGACACGTCCTGGCCAGCGAGCTCGATGGAGCCCCCGTCTGGGGTCTCGAAGCCCGCGATCATCCGGAGAGTCGTCGTCTTCCCCGACCCCGAGGGGCCAAGAAGCGTGAAGAACTCGCCGCGATCGATGTCGAGGTCGACGCCGTCCACAGCCGCGACGTCCCCGTACCGCTTGCGCAGATCTGTGAGACGGATGTCGGGCATCGTGGTCATGTCGCCGCCGCGACGCTTTCGTCGAGAAGCTTCAGCCCCTGCTCGAGGTCGTAGTCGGTGATCGTCAGAGGTGCCAACAGACGGATGACATTGCCGTAGATCCCGCACGCAAGCAAGAGCAGCCCGCGCTCGAACGCGGCGGCGACTATCGCCTGCGCCCGGTCGGGCGTCTGCTCCACGAGCTCGAAGGCCAGCATCGGGCCGAGCCCGCGCACCTCTCCGATCTCGGGATGACGGCCGGCGAGCTTCTCCAGCCGCGCCCGAATCGCTGTGCCGAGGTGAGTCGCCTCAGCCAGGAACTCACGCTTGCGCACCTCGTCGAGCACGGCGACGGCGGCCGCGCAGGAGATCGGGTTGCCGCCGAACGTGCCGCCGAGCCCGCCCGGGGGGACGGCGTCCATCAACTCGGCGCGACCCGTGACGCCCGCGAGCGGAAGGCCGCCCCCCAGCGACTTGCCCGACACGAGCAGGTCACACTCGACGCCGTCGTAGTGCTCGATAGCCCACATCTTTCCCGTGCGACCGACCCCGGACTGCACCTCGTCGTTCACGTAGAGGATCCCGTGGCGCCGGCAGAGCTCGAGCAGGCGCGCCGGGAAGTCCGGGGGCATCGGGATGAACCCGCCCTCGCCCAGGACCGGCTCGAGCACGATGCATGCGACCGTGGCCGGATCGACCTCCGCCTTGAAGAGGCGCTCGAGACCGTGGATCGCGTCATCCGAGGTGATGCCGCGGTACGGGTACGGGACGGGGGCGCGGTACACCTCGGGCGCGAACGGCCCGAAGCCGGCCTTGTACGGCTTCACCTTCGCGGTCATGGTCATCGTCAGCAGCGTGCGGCCGTGGAACGCGTTGTCGAAGACGACCACGGCAGAGCGACCGGTCGCCGAGCGCGCGATCTTGACCGCGTTCTCGATCGCCTCCGCGCCGGAGTTGACGAGTACCGACTTCTGGTCGATCCCAGCACAGGGGGAGAGCTCGGACAGGCGCCTGCAGACCTCGATGTACGGCTCGTAGACACCGACCATGAAGCACTGGTGCAGATACTCGTCAAGCTGGGCCTTGATCGCCTCGACCACGGGCGTGAAGCGGTGCCCGGTGTTCTGGCAGCCGATGCCACCCGCGAAGTCGATGAAGGAGCGTCCATCGACATCGGTCACACGCGCGCCGTCGGCGTGGGCGACGACGAGGCGGGGCGTCGACACGCCCCCGGAAACGAAGCGTGCGCGGTCGGCGAGGATCTTGTCGTGCTGGGTGATCTCCTGGGTACTGGCCATGGGGCGCAGTATGACGCAGCGCCGCCGCGCACTTCAGCAGTGTCCCTTGCAGGCCGACTCGCAATGCGCATGCTGGCTCTCCGGGGTGGAGGCTCTACGATGAGAGCGTGCCGGAGTAGCTCAGTTGGTAGAGCAACGCATTTGTAATGCGTGGGTCGTGGGTTCGAGTCCCTCCTCCGGCTTCTCTCCTACGTGGACGCGATCAAGACGTGCCACTCGTTGTCGAATCGGTAGCTCCCGTCCGCAGCGCGGAAGGGCGTCAGCGCCTCGACGAACGCCGTGCGCACAGCCTCCTCTCCTACCAGCGACACGAGCTCGACGACGATGCCGGGCGAGAGGAGCCCGCGCAGCATCGTCTCCTCGTCCGGGTAGACGAGGGGACACGAGACGTCGAACGCGCTCCCAGCCACGAGCCCGGCCGACTCGGCAAGCCCTTCGAGCACGCCCGGCTCCCAGAGACCGGGCGGCTGCGGCGCGTTTGGGTCGGGCGGCGGCGGCAGCAGCAGCTGCGCCGCCATCTTCATCGCGGTCAGGTCACAGCGATCCGGGTGCCCCCACACCTGGATCACAACCGGTGCACCAGACCTGGCGACCCTGCCCGCCTCGCGCAACGCGGCGACCATGTCGGCTGCGAAGAAGAAGGAGTTGAAGCCAGCGACGACGTCGAACGCGTCGTCGGCAAAGGGCAGGAACTGCATGTCGCCCACGTGGAGCTCCGCCTCGTGCACACGTGCCCGGGCGAGCCCGATCAGCGCCTCTGACGCGTCGAGGCCGACGACGCTGGCCCCTCGATCCGCCGCCAGCCGCAGGAAGTAGCCCGTGCCGGACCCCACCTCGAGGACCCGCTGGCCGGCCCGGAGACCGACGCGACGGATCGCCTCCTCATAGACGGGGATCTGCGCCTCTTCGTTCATCGCCCAGTCGCCCGGCCTCGCTCCCCACAGCGGGCCCCACCGCTCGGCGCTGCCCGTCGCTGACGTCGTGGTTGTCATCGGGTGCACGCTCCTTTTCGCTAGACTACGTTTCGTAGCTATAAACTATGAACCGTAGTCATGTCAAGTGGTGAGCTGAGCCTCTTTTCGTACGAGATCATGGGTCTCGTCGGATCGGGGGGCGCGGGCGCGCACGACCTGCTGTTGATGGCCCGCCGCGGACGTATCCTCGACTGGGCCGGCGAGAGCCAGTACTACTCGGAGCCGAAGCGGCTCGCCAGGCTCGGCTATCTCGAGTCACGCCGGGAGCCCGGCAAGACGCGGGAGCGCACCGTGTACGCGCTGACCGAGAAGGGAATCGACGCCTTGCGGTCGTGGGCGCGTACACCCGTCACTTTCTCGCCCGTGAAGAGCGAGATGCTCACGCGCATGCTCGTCGCCGACCTCGTCGGCGAGGACGTGACGCGCGAAGGGATCGCGACTCTACGCGAGGACATCGCCGACTTGTTCGAGCGGATCTCCGAGAGCGACGCAAGCGCCGAGCTGCTGCCGCACCGGCGCAAGTACCTCGCTCTCACGAACGGCTTCCTGCACCGCTTGCTCGAGCTCCACCTCGAGTGGATCGACGAGGTCGAACGTCAGCTGGCGGCGGCCAGGCCGGCACGCGGTGGCGGTTGACGCCTACGAAGCGGGGACGATGTTGGCGTTGCGCCGGAACAGGTTCTCCGGGTCGAGCCGTTGCTTCAGGCTCGCCAGCCGCTCGTAGTTCGCACCCATGCTCGCGCGCACGAGCGACTGCCCTTCCTCGAGGAACCCGGGGAAGTTGAGGTACGCGCCGTCGGTCGCATGCGCTTCGACCGCAGCGAGCACGTCCCGCGCCCAGGCGACGTTGGCGTCGTCATCGGCCGCGTGCTCCCAGTTTGCCTCCGGGTTGACGACGTATCGGCCGCCCCGACCCGAGAAGGCGGTCGCGTCCTCGCCGACACGGCCGATCGCGCCGCCGTTGAGCCAGATGTCGATCGTCGAATGCTTGGACGGCGCCCTATGCATGTGCTCAGCAAGCACGTCGACGACGTCGGCGGGCAGCGAGGGGAGGTTCGTCGACTTCCAGTAGTAGCGGTGACCCTTCGGATAGTCCGGGTCGTAGATCTGCTGAGCATCGACGTACTGCATACGATCGGACAGGTCGACGAGCGGCTCGCCGAGCTCGCGGAAGGGCTGCAACGCCCGCTCGCCATCGTCGGCTGCGCCCGCGTACATGCCGAGCACGCCGGCGAACGGCTCCAGGTGGATCCCGGCCGGGAAGTCGTCGAGCGGCGGGACGTGGCCGAGTACCGCGATCGTGCTCACCTCGTCGCCGATCGCGTTGACGAGACGCTCGTGCTCGGCAAGCACGTGACGCGCCTCGTCGAGCGGGTACAGGGCGAACAGGAAGGCGACCTCAGGCCCCAGTGGAAACGCCTGGAAGACGAGCTCCGTCGCGACACCGAAGTTGCCGCCGCCTCCGCGCAAACCCCACAGCAACTCGGGATCGCTCTTCTCGTCGACCCGCACGACCTCGCCGCTCGCCGTCACGAGCTCGGCGCCGACAAGGTTGTCGCACGACAGTCCCCACTTGCGCCGCACCCAGCCCAGGCCACCGCTGAGTGTGGCTGCGTCGACCGTGACGGCATTCATGGGCGACAGGTCGACGACGAGCCCCCCGTCGATCGTGCCGAAGCCGGCGACGTTGTGCCCGCCCCCGCGCACGGCCAGCGGCACACCGGTCTCCCGTGCCACGCGAACGGCGTCCCGCACGTCGTCCGTCGAGGCACAGTGCGCGATCGCGACCGGTCGCACGTCGATCATGCCGTTCCACACGCTACGCGCCTCGTCGTAGGCCTCGTCACCGGGCCGCACGAGCTCCCCGGTGATGGTCGACGCGAGCGTGTCGAGAGCGGAGTCCACGGCACTCGTGGTCGAAGCTTGCATCCTCTGGCTCCTTTGTTACAGACCGACTAGTTGGTCTGCTTATATCAGACCGACTAGTCTGTTTGCAAGCAGGTACGATCGTACGCCAGTGGCCAGCGCCGGAGCGAAGACACGCGAGCGAATCCTCGACGAGGCCCAGCGGCTCATTCTCGATCGGGGCCTTGCTGCGACGCCGATCGACGAGGTGCTCACTGCTGCCGGGACGAGCAAGGGCGCGTTCTTCCACCACTTCCCCTCGAAGAACCACCTCGCGCGGGCGATCGTCGAACGCTACGCACAGGGGGACATCGGGTTCCTCGACGAGTTCATGGGTCGCGCCGAGGCCGCGACCGACGACCCGGCCGAGCAGCTCGTGACCTTCATCGGGCTCTTCGAGCAGGCGGCAGACGAGCTCGTCGCCCAGCAGCCGAGCTGCCTCTACGTCTCGTACATCTTCGACAAGCAACTCTCCGACAACGGGACGAACGACGTGATCGTCGATGTGTTCCTGAGGTACCGCGAGCGTCTCGTGGAGAAGATCGCCGCCGCCGCGAAGCTGCACCCTCCGGCGATCGCGCTCGACCCGGTCGCGCTCGCCGACCAGGTGACGGTCACGTTCGAGGGCGCCTTCGTCCTCGCCCGCGCCCTGGGCGACCCGAGCATCATGCGGTCCCAGCTCGAGCTCGTGCGCCGCATGGTGGCGCTGCTGTTCGGCGCGCCGGCTGAGTGAGCCGGGCTACGCAGGCACGGCGCGCGTCGCCTGGTGCGCGAGGATCTTGCGCTTCACGCGCTGCAGGGCATTGTCGATCGTCTTCGTATCGCACCCGAGTTGCTCGGCCATGCAGTCGTACGAGTTGCCGTCGAGGTAGCGGCGTAGCGCCTCCGCCTCGAGCTCGGACAAGCTCGAGCCCAGCGTCAGCACCAGGCTCTCCAGCTCCTCGCTCGAAACCACGATCACGGATGGATCGTTGACGCCGGGGCCAGGAAGCGCGTCCCCGAGGGTGCACTCGCCTTCCATTTCCTGCCCGGCAGGCGTGTGGCTGAACGACACGTAGGTGTTGAGCGGCGAGTGCTTGAACCGCGTCGCCGTCTTGATCGCGGTGATGATCTGCCGTGTCACGCACAGCTCCGCGAAGCTGCGGAACGACGTCTCCTTGTCGGAGCGGTAGTCCCGCACGGCTTTGTAGAGACCGATCATCCCTTCCTGGATGAGGTCGTCTGCGTCGCCGCCGGCGAGGAAGTACGAGCTCGCCTTGAGGCGCACGAAGCCCTGGTAGCGGCGCATCAGCTGGTCGAGAGCGACCTCGCTCCCGTTCCGAGCCTTGATCACCAGCTGCAAATCCTCAAGTTCACGTTGAACCTTCTGAGGTGACTTCGGTGCGGTAGCGGTGCGAGCGGTCATCGTTCTCCCCTGCAAATCGACGGTTTCCGAAGTAATAACTTTCAAGCGTCGAACAAACTCTCAGCCTGAAGTTGAGGGAGAACGTAGCACTCTTGCGCAGGCGATACAACCCCTTTGCGTAATTTGCATTGTAATAGGAACAGGTGTTCGCCCACCACCAGCCGGTTCTTACTCGCCGCGGCGCAGGCGCTCGAGCCGCTCGCGCGTCTCGGGGTCGAGCCGGTCCCGAACACGGCTGGTGCTGTCCTCGCGATGGCCTCGTGTCGTGTCGAGCTCGGCGAGAAACGCCTGCGAGCCTCGCTTACCCACCTCCTGCCCGGCGGTTCCCCTAACCGCCGCGTCGGAGGTGACGACGAGGACGGACTCGCGGTCGCGATGCTCAGCCGCGAGCCGTTCGAGCACGTCGTCCGCGTGCGGCGCGAACCGCACGCTGAGCGGCCCGACCTCGCGGTCGGCCCCGTGACCGTCGAAGACGAGCACCCCGAGTGCGCCCTTCTCGGCGACGAAGCTCGCGAGCCGGTCGACGAGCTCTTCCCGGTCGGTGAAGCCGCCGGCGTGGAAGAGGTTCGACCCGTCGAAGAGATAGAGCGTCGGCTCGGCCATCGCTGTGCGCCTACGCCTCAGCCCAGGGCTTCGCCCGGGGCGTGCTTTCCGCACCGCGCTGCCGCCGCGCCTCGTAGAGCAGTACGGCCGCTGCAACCGACACGTTCAGGGACTCGACACCAGCGTCGAGAGGGATCGAGACCGCGCCGTCGCACGTGCGGCGCACGAGCGGCCGCACGCCCTTCCCCTCGGCACCGAGCACGAGCGCAACCCCGCCGGAGAGGTCCGTCTGCCACATCGGCGTGCCGCCGTCGGAGACCGCAGCGAAGGCCCACAGATCTGCGCCCTTCACGTCCGCGAGGTAGCGCGCCAGGTTGGGGACGACTGCGAGCGGAAGGTGCTCGACGGCACCGGCAGACGCCCGGCACACCGCAGCAGTCACCCGCGCCGATCCGTGCGACGGCACGATGACGCCGGTCGCGCCAGCCCCGGCCGCGCTGCGCACGACGGCGCCGAGATTGCGCGGGTCGGTGACCTGGTCGAGACAGCACAGCAGCGGCCGCTCCGCCGCCGCGAGCTCCCACCCGTCGGCGTACGGGTACGGCTCGCACCACGCGACCACTCCCTGATGATCGGGCGAGTCAGCCGCCTCGGTCAGCTCGCGCTCGCGCTTGACGCGGACGCGCGGCCCCTCTGCCAGCCACGCCAGCGTCTCGGCGGCATGCTCGCCGGCCCACAGCTCGAGCACCTGGCGTCGGCCGCGCAGCGCCTCCCGCACGGCGTTGCGCCCGTAGACGAGGTCGCGGGTCACGAGCGCGGCACGAGCCGCGGTCCGTGCGGGGTGTCCTCAACCTCAAAGTGCCTCGCTCGAATCTCGTCCCGAAGCCGATCTGCCTCCTCGAAGTCGCGCCTAGCCCTCGCTTCTTCTCGTCGCTTGACCATGTCATTCACCTCGGCAGGAATGACAGTTAGCTCGGTGCTCACGGTTCCGCGACCGATGACTTGAGCTTCGAGGTAGATCCGGTGTTGCCGCGCCGGCCGAGGCAATCCGAAGATCGCGAGCCCTCGCTCGAGGTTGTCGGCATCGCCGTTGCGATGCCAGCGGTTCAAGATCGCCAGAGCGTCGGGAGTGTTGAAATCGTCCTCCAAAGCGCTGGCGAGGGCGGCCCACGGTGGGTCATCGATTGCACGCTCTTTGTCGTCGACCACGACAGTCGAAAGGCGACTCCACTGTGCCTCGGCCGCGGCCATCGTCTCGTCGGAGAAGTCGACCGGCTTGCGCCAGTGGGCGGTCATGAAGAAGAGGAGAGCGGTCTCCCTGCCCCAACGGTCGAGCACGTCGCGGATCGTGGCCACGTTTCCGACCGACTTCGACATCTTCTCGCCGGTGAAGCGGAGCATGCCGTTGTGCATCCAGACGCGTGCGAACCCGCGGCCGACGGCCTGGGACTGCGCGCGCTCGTTCTCGTGGTGCGGGAAGACGAGGTCGAGCCCGCCGCCGTGGATCCAGAACTCCGGCCCCAGCTCCTTCTCGGCCATTGCAGAGCACTCGATGTGCCAGCCCGGCCGGCCGCGTCCCCAGGGCGACTCCCACCATGTGTCCTCCTCGGGCTTGTTCGCCTTCCAGAGCGCGAAGTCGCGGAGATCCTCCTTGAGCGGGTTCGGCTCCTCCTCCTCCACCTGGTCGGGGCGCTGGCCCGAAAGGGCGCCGTACGACGGGAACGAGGTGACGCGGAAGTAGACGTCGCCGTCGACTGCGTAGGCATGCCCGGAGGCGATCAACTCCTCGATCAGAGAGACGATCTCGGGGATCGTCTCGGTCGCGAGCGGCTGCGCGTCGGGCATCTCGAGGCCGAAGCCGGCGGTGTCCTCGAGATACCAGGCGGTCGCCTCACGCGCAAGACCGGCGCTGGCGCCAGGGGCGGCGTCGTAGATCTTGTCGTTGACGTCGGTGATGTTGTGGACGAGCGTCACCTCGTGGCCATGCTCGCGGAGCCACCGCGCGAGCCAGGTGAAGACGACGAACGGCCGCGCGTTGCCGATGTGCGCGCGCTGGTAGACGGTGGGGCCGCAGACGTAGATGCCGATCGGCTCCGGCGGCGCGGGCAGCTCGATGAGGTCGCGGCCGAAGGTGTCGTAGAGGCGCACGCGCCGATCGTATCGAGGCCCCGGCCGGGCATCCGCCTGTCACCAGAAGCGCAACCCGCCCTCACCGCCGTGTCCGGCGGGCCGAACCACCAAGCAACAGTCTGTTACAAGGGGCTTATCGCGGCGCGCGCCCGCCGCTCCGCCTCGACGAGCGGCAGTGCCGCAACGACCGTCCACAGCTCCGGCCCGCGCTCTGCGCCCGTCAGTGCGAGGCGGAGTGCCTTGAGATCGCCGCCGACGGCTTTCAGCTCCCGCAGGATCGAACGCGCCGTCACCTCGTCGAGCTCGCCGGGCGCACCTGCGCGCAGCTCGCAGAACCGGTCCAGCGTCGCGCGCGACTCCTCGCCGAGCGTCACCGGCGCGGGAGCCTCGATCTGCCGCGCGATCTCCCGCACCTCCACGAGTGTGCGTGCACCGCGAAGCGCCCGCGCGAGCTCCACGGGTGCCTCCGCCGCTTCGGCAAGCTCCTCGTCGCTCATCGCAGCGATCGCGTCGATCGCGAGCCGTCCCAGGCGGGCGCGGTCGAGTGCGACGTCGTGGCGCGGCAGGTCGAGCTCGTCGAGGTAGGCGCGGACCGCAGCAGGAGGGATCCCGTCTTCCCGCAAGTCGGCCACCGAAGCGTGGCCGTGCCGCTTGGAGAGCTTCTTGCCGTCCTCGCCGAGCAGTAGGCCATGATGGACGACCTCGGGAACCTTGCCGCCCACCGCGTGCGCGATACGGCGGTGCACCTCCTCGTTCGGCCGGTGGTCGGAGCCGCGGATCACGTGTGTGATCCCGAGTTCGAGGTCATCCACGACCGAGGCGAGCTGATAGGTCGCCGTCCCGTCGGCCCGTAGCAGCGTCACTCCGCCCAGGCGCACCGATCCGTCGGCGTCACGGGCCGCGCCGCCCTCGGCGAGCGCCCGCATCGCCGCAGCCGCGTACACGTCGCCCCGCTCGCTCTGCCGCACCGGCCCCTCGTCCCAGTCGATCCTCAGCCAGTCGAGGTCGCGGAGAATCGCCTGCTCCCCGCCCTCCACCACACGCTCGGGGTCGGTGTCGTCGATCCGCAGCACGAGCGTGCCGTCGTGCTCGTCGGCGAACGAGCGGTTGGCGACGGCGGTCAGCGCGTTGCCGAGGTGGAGCGAGCCCGTCGGGCTCGGCGCGAACCGGACGCGAACCGGGCCGCTCACGCGTCAATGGGAACGTGTCCGGGCCGGGCGGCGACCCGTGCGAGCCAGCCCTCGATCGCCGGGTAGCCGGACAGGTCGAAGCCGCCCTCGTGCGCGACGTGCGTGTACGCGTACAGCGCGACGTCGGCGAGCGTGTACCGGTCGCCAACGATGAAGTCGTTCCCGTCAAACGCACGCTCGAGCCCGTCGAGCGCCGCGTAGCCGCCCTGCATCTTCGCCGGGATCTGATCGGCGAACTCGTCCGCACGCCCCGAGTACGCGACCCAGAAGCGAACGACGGCGATCGTCGGCTCGAGCAGGTACTGCTCGAAAAACATCCACTGCAGCACCTGCGCGCGCTCGTACGGGTCGGCCGGGACGAGCTGCGAGCTCTCCGCGAGGTACCAGATGATCGCGCTCGACTCGGCGAGCGGCCTGCCATCGTCGAGCACGACCGTGGGCACGCGTAGCGCCGGGTTCAGGTCACCGAGGAGATCCCGCCGGTTCGAGCGATCGACGACGTCCACCTCGATCGTCTCGTACGGGATCCCGAGCTGGGCGCAGACGAGCCGCACCTTGTAGCAGTTGCCCGAGACCGCCGAGTTGTAGAGCAGCACGTCGGGAACTCTAACCGGCGCAAGATCGGGATCCGCTCCCGCGGATCCTGATCGCGCGAAATCCCTGAAGACGTCCGCTTCGCGGCCGCGGCGCTCCGATTTCACATCGAGTCCCTAGGCGAGGCCAAGCGCGGGACCCGCAGGCACGTGCGACAATGCGGGCCATGCCGTTCGGCGTCGGCCAGTGGGAGTTGATCGTGCTCGGGGTGGTGATCCTCCTCATCTTCGGGAGCGCGAAGCTGCCGCGGATGGCACGCGACCTCGGCCGCAGCGTGCGAGAGCTCAAGGAGACGGTCGAGGGCGTCGACCCGCGACAGTCGCTCAAGGAGCTCGAGGCCCCGCCGGCCAGTCGCTCGGACGAGCGGGACAGCGCGGCGTAGACCCGCTGCGACGGGGCGATGCATCCGAACGATGAACGCCGCCGCAGCGCCGTCGTCTTCGGCGCACGGAATCTCGGCAAGGCCGTGATCGATCTACTGCGCGCCGAAGGCTGGGCCGTGGCAGGCGTCGCACGGTCCGCGGAGACCCTGGAGGGGATCGCCGCCGCAGGCGCGCTCGCTCTGGGGGGCGACGTGACCGATCAGGCGGACGTCACGCGCGTGCTGGAGGAGGTGGCGGCCGCGCACGGTGGCATCGACCTCGCGGTGAACGCGGCCGCGGCGTACGGCGGCAACCGCAACGGCCCGTTCGGCGGCGGGCCGATCGCGCAGGCCGCGCCCGAGGCGTTCGACGCCTGGGCCGCCGCGCCAGCGTGCTCGGCCTTCTCGTTTCTCTCGGCGACGGGCCGGTTCCTGCACGCGCAGGGGAGGCCCGCCACCGTCGTGCAGGTGACGGGCGGCTCGTCCAGGCGCGCTGCGGCCGGGCGAGGCCTCTGGGCCGCAGGCGCATTCGGCGTCAGGGCGATCACGCAGGCCGCCGCACTCGAGCTGCGGGAGGACGGCATCCACGTCGCGCTGCTGATCGTCGACGCGGGCATCCAGCCGCTCGCCGACGAACAGGCGGGGGAATCGGTCGCCGCGCTCGCCGACCCGCGCGAGCTCGCCTCCGCGGTGCTCTTCCTCGCCGACCAGGGTGCGCGCGGGGCGACGCACGAACTGCAGGTGACGCCGCTGGCCGAACGATGGGTGCCCTAGTCAGGCAGCTCGCAGGACGGCGCCGAGGATGCGCACGCCCTGCTCGATCTCGTCCAGGCTCGCGCGGCTGAAGCAGACCCGCACGTGACGGCGGCCGCGGTCGTCGGGGAAGAACGGATTGCCGGGCACGACGGCGACACCCGCCTCGGCGCTGCGCGCCGCGACGCCGAGCGCGTCGAGGCGATCGGGCAGGGTGAGCCAGGTGAAGAAGCCGCCCAGCGGACGGGTCCAGCGGACGTCCGCCGGCAGCTCGGACTCGAAGCGCTCGAGCATCCGCCGGCAGCGCTGCTCGTAGAGCTCCGTCGCCCGCTCGACCTGCCGGTCGAGGTGCCCGCGGCGACCGTACTCCTCCACCACTCGCTGCGACAAGCCGCTCGCGCACTGGTCGGTGAACTGCTTCGCCCAGGCGAGGCGTTGCACGACCTCCGGCGGGCCGACGGCCCAGCCGAGCCGCGTGCCGGGCGAGAAGATCTTCGAGAACGTCCCGATCTGCACCACCGCCTGCGGTGCCAGCGACCACAGCGAGGGCGGTGGTGACCGGTCGAAGGTGAACTCGCGGTAGGCGACGTCCTCGACGATCGGGAAGCTGTGTGCGAGCGCGAGCTCGACGAGCGCCGACCTCCGGTCCTCGGACAGGGTCACTCCCGCCGGGTTCTGGTGATCCGGGTTCGTGTAGAGGAACTTCGGGCGCAGCCCGTCGGCCAGCATCGAGGCGAGGACGTCGATCTCGAGGCCGTCGTCGTCGAGCGGCACGGCCGCGACGCTCGCCTCGAAGCTCGAGAAGCTCATCGGCGCGCCCAGGTACGTCGGCGCCTCGACGAGCACGGTGTCGCCCGCGTCGAGGAACACCGTGGCCGCGAGCTGCATCGCCTCGATGCCCCCGCTCGTGACGAGCAGCTCCTCAGGGCGCACGGGCCTGCCTTCCTGGCACTCGATGCGCTCGGCGAGGTAGGCGCGGAACCCGGGGAGGCCGTCGTTGGGCGCGTACTCGAGCGGCGCCAGCTCGTCCGACGAGCCGATCCCGGCCAGCACCTCGGTGAGCGCCGCGCGATCGAGCGCAGCCGGATCGGGAAAGCCACCGGCGAACGAGATGATGTCCGTGCGACCCGCCAGCGCCATGATCTGCGCGATCTCCGTGCCCCCGTCTGCACGAGCGCGCCGCGCGAAGAGGTCGCTCCACACGGCGGGCGCCTGCTCGCTCGAGGTCATGACGGGCTCCCGTTGCGCATGCCGTTGATCTTCGCAGACGGCCGCGTGCGTTTCGCGGCGCTGCCGGGTGCGTAGGATCGGCCGCGTGGAGCGACTGCTGCTGGCCTGGTTCCGGGTGGTCGGGCGCGACCTGCCCTGGCGGCACACTCGCGACCCGTACGCGATCCTCGTCAGCGAGGTGATGCTGCAGCAGACGCAGGTGGAGCGCATCGTGCCGCGGTACCTCGCGTGGCTCGAGCGCTGGCCGACCGTGGAGGCGCTGGCAGCCGCCTCACCGGCGGACGTGATCCGGGAGTGGCAGGGGCTCGGCTACAACCGGCGGGCGCTGGCGCTGCAGCGCGCGGCGGAGATAGTCGCCGCGACAGGGTGGCCCGACGACTTGACGGGGCTGCCTGGGGTCGGGCCGTACACGGCAGCCGCCGTGCGCAGCTTCGCCTTCGGCGAGGACATGCTCCCCGTCGACGTGAATGTGGCGCGGGTGCAGCGCCGGACCGCCGCTGCGTTCTCGCCGGCGGCGGCGCAGGCGCTGATGGACCTCGGCGCCACGGTCTGCCTCGCGCGGGTGCCACGCTGCGGCGTGTGCCCGCTCGCGGAAGCGTGCCCTTCGCGGGGCGTGCGCGAGGAGCCGGCGCGGAAGCAGGGGCCGTTCGAGGGCTCGTTCCGCCAGCGGCGCTCGGCGGTGCTGCGCGCGGTCGCCGCCGGGGAGGCGGTGGCCGCGGAGGCGGACGCCGAGGCGGTGCAAGCGCTGGCGCGGGACGGGCTGGTGGTCGTGGCCGATGGAGTCGTGCTGCTGCCGGCGGGAGCGGTTGTGTCGCGCTGAAGCGCGACACGGTCGCGTCCCGCGCCTCGCTTTAGCCAGGCGCAACCCGGTAGCGTCGCCGGGACACGCCGAACGGGAGGAACGGATGAGCGCGAGCCAGGCGACGCACTACCGTTGGGACGAGCTGCCGCGGGAGGAGCTCGGGCCCCTGCTCGGCCGGCGCCTGATCACAGGCGACCGGATCATGATCGCGCACGTCTATATGGAGGAGGGGCTCGTCGTACCGCTGCACTCACACGAGAACGAGCAGATGACGTACATCCTCGAGGGTGTGCTGCGCTTCTGGCTGGGCGACGACGAGTCGGAGGTCGTCGACGTCCACGCAGGCGAGGTCCTGCACATTCCGGCCAACCTGCCGCACAAGGCCGAGGCGCTCATGCGGACGCTCGACGTCGACATCTTCTGCCCGCCGCGCCAGGACTGGCTGGACGGGACGGACGCATACCTCCGCGAGCCGGCCGCCTGAGCCCCTGCGGCGGCCCACGGCGCAGTCCGCTCCTGCCTCGAGGCCGAGGGTCTCTCGAGACGGCGGTGACTGTCACCGTCAAGCGGTGACAGTCACCGGTTTGCGCTCGTAGCTCAGAGCACGGGGCAGTTGACGACGATTCCGGGCGACTTGATCGTCGCCTCGCCCGCCGCCACCGCCTTCTTCACGGCAGCGGCAGACTTCAGCACGCGGGGCGTCGCCCCGTCCTTCCAGGTCACGAGCCGGACCGACCAGAGGGGCGTGTAGTCCTTGCGCCCCGGCACCGTGTCGATGATGTTGACCTGGCCGTCGGCGCCATTGGTGACGGCCCAGATCGGAGCCACCTTGTTCCCAGCCGCGAGCTTCACCGGCCCGAAGTCCAGATACGAGATCGTCTTGCCCTGGAAGAAACCAAGCGTGACCTTTTGCGCGTAGGTGTTCACCGGGCCGGTCGCTGCCAGAGCCGGCAGGGCGACCAGCGCACCGGCCACGGCGACAACTGCCACGATTGCTGCGATACGTCTCACGAGCCCTCCTTGTGTGGGTCAGAACCCGAGCGACGGTACGGCGTGTTTCTTGCGCTGCGATGACGCGGGCATGAATGCTGTGTTGCGGGAGGCGAAGTTCACCCGTGCGTAAGAAGACACCAGGCAGGATCCGGCCCATGGTCACCGTTCTCGTCGTCGACGACGAGCCGATTGTGCGCGAGGTCGTCGTCCGCTACCTCGAGCGGGAGGGATACGCGACCCTCGAGGCAGGCGACGGAGCGCGCGCGCGCGAGCTCGTCGAACTCGACCAGCCCGACCTCGTCGTGCTCGACGTGATGCTCCCCGGGACGGACGGTCTCGAGCTCTGCCGCTGGATCCGCTCGCGTTCTGAGCTTCCCGTGATCATGCTCACCGCGCGAGGCGACGAGGCAGACCGGATCGTGGGTCTCGAGCTCGGCGCCGACGACTACGTGACCAAGCCGTTCTCGCCGCGTGAGCTGGCCGCACGGGTGCGCACCGTCCTGCGGCGAACGACGATGCGCCCCGAGTCGAGCCCGCGCCTCGCGTTCGGCGACATCGAGCTGGACGCCGCGACCCGCGAGGTGCGCAAGGCCGGCACGGAGCTGCGGTTGACGGCGAAGGAGTTCGACCTTCTCTGGTTCCTCGGCGCCCACCCGCGCCGCGTCTTCGGCCGCGACCAGCTGATGTCGCGCGTGTGGGGCTACGAGGCGGCGGTCGACACCGGCACGGTCACGGTGCACGTGCGGCGCCTGCGCGAGAAGATCGAGGACGACCCGTCGCAGCCGCGCCACCTGCAGACCGTCTGGGGCGTCGGCTACAGGCTGGTGCCGTGATCGTCCCCGCCCTCGTCGTCGCGGTGGCCACGCTCGCGATCGGCCTCGCGCTCGTGCTCGCGCTCCGCCGCCTCCCCACCGTCCGGCTGCAGCTTGCTGGATTGGCCGCGCTCGCGGTGTGCCTGCCGCTCACCGCCGTGTTGCTGTCGGGGTGGGTCATGTTCCACATGGGCGACGACGTGAAGATCCTCGCCGTCACCGCCGCGTCGGCGGCGATCGCCGTCGTCGCGGGATTCGTGCTGGCCGGGTCGATCGCCGACGGCATCGACCGCGTCCGCGCCGCCGTCGGCGCCGTCGCAGGCGGAGATCTCGGCGCGCGAGCGCCCGCGTCCGGTCCCGCCGAGCTGGCGGACCTCGGCGCCGCCTTCAACGACATGGCGGGCAGCCTCGAGCAGCTGTTCGACGCCCGCCGCGAGCTCGTCGCCTGGGCCAGCCACGATCTCCGCACCCCGCTTGCCAACATGCAGGCGATGCTCGAAGCGCTCGAGGACGGGCTGGTCGAGCCGGAGACGACGATGCCTGCTCTCCGCGAGCAGGTCGGTGTTCTCTCCATGCTCGTCGACGACCTCTTCGAGCTCGCCCGGATCGACGCCGGCGCCCTCACCCTGGAGCTGCGCGAGGCGTCTCTGGCGGGGGTTGTCGCCTCGTGCCTGCGCGGCGTCGAGGCGGAGGCGAAGCTGAAGGGGATCGCGCTCGAAGCGGACGTCGACGACACGGTCCTCGCACGGTGCGCCCCCGAGCAGGTGGAGCGGGTGCTGTTCAACCTGCTCACGAACGCGCTGCGCCACACGCCCACGGACGGCGCGGTGGCCGTGCGGGTGTCACCGGAGGCACACGAGGTGCGCGTGACGGTGGAGGACACCGGGGAGGGCCTCGGCAACGAGGCCCAGACCCGCATGTTCGATCGCTTCTGGCGGGCCGACCCCGCGCGAACCGCGCGCGGGGCCGGCCTCGGGCTCGCCATCTCCCGCGGTCTTGTGGAGGCGCACGGAGGCCGCATCTGGGCGGAGAACCGTCCCGGCGGCGGCGCGCGCGTGAGCTTCACGCTGCCTGCGGCGTAGCTTCTCTCCGCGTGGTCAGGCGTCCTGCGCCCGCACCCTACCCGCGACCTACCCCAGCTCGGCCTCCAGCCGCCCGTCGACGACACGGGTGGGGTAGAGCCGCAGCGGCCGCTCCGCCGGCCCCTGCAGGGCGACGCCGGTCTCTAGATCGAACAGAGCGCCATGGCAAGCGCAGCGGAGGCCTGTGCCCTCGAGCCAGCCGTCGGTGAGCGGGCACTCGGCGTGCGTACACCACGGGTCGAACGCCACCCACCCCCCACCGAGCGCCGCGACTCCCACATGCCTCGACCCGGCGTGAACCTCCCAGAGCTCGTCGCCACCAGGGCCTGGCAGCTCCCCAAGGTCAGCCCAGACCATGCCGCCGATCCTAGTGGCCGGGGACGGGCCGCCGGGCTCACGACCGCATAGGGTCTGACACGAATGGCGCGCTCCGACCGATCGAGCTTCCACCGGCTGTGCGGCGACGAGCGGCTCTCGCGCCCGCAGCGGGCAGCCTGGCTCGCCGGCGGCATCCTGCACGCCCACCTGCCGAGCCCGAGCCTCCCCGTTCGCAGCTGGGCGCCTGATCCCGACCGCGCACGCCCCGAGCTGATCCCCGAGCACGCGACGCCGGCCCGCGTCCTCTCGAACTTGTTCTGGGAAAGCCTCCCGGGACCGGTCATCCGAGAGGCGCTCGGAGGGGCGGTGCACGCGCTCGACATCGGCTGCGGGAGAGGCAACTACGCGGCCGTCCTCGACAAGGCGCTCGACCTTGCGACCTATCGCGGCATCGACGTCCGCGAGCACGCGACGTGGCAGACGCTTGCTGCGGCAGACGCGCGGCTCGAGTTTCTCGTCCGCCGCGCGGAAGAGCTGGACGACGCGGAGCTGGCGGGACGGAACTTGATCGTCTCCCAGAGCGCGCTCGAGCATGTCCGCTACGACCTCGCGTTCTTCCGGCACATCGCCGGCCATCTCGGCGCCTCGCCACGGCCGCTGCTCCAGATTCACCTCCTGCCAGGCGCGAACCTGTGGCGCCTCTGGGGTGTGCACGGATACCGCGGCTACAGCGAGCGGAACATCAGGCACGTAGCCGCCATCTTCGCGAGCTCAGACGTGGACGTGATCTCACTCGGTGGCCCAGCGTGCAACCGGCTCCATCTCGACGTCGTGCACGACACGCTGCGGCGATTCCGCGGCGGCGCGAAGGCGGATCTGCGCTCGACCGACCCCGACCTGTACCGCCGGCTGGTCGCCGAGGCGATCGCCGAGGACGCGGCGCAGCACCCGGAGCCGACCCTTCGGGACGCGAGCTTCGTCGCACTCGTCGTGCGGACGGAGCTACCCGACCTCGCCCTCTAGGCGGCATGTGAAAAGGCAGCGCCCTGCGGCCGCGCAGCGGACGCCTTCAGGGACTTTGCGCGACCGGAATCCGCGCGAGCGGATTCCGATCTTGCGCCAGCTAAACGCAGGCCCCGAGCTCGCAGGCAAGGTCGACAAGCGCGCGCACGTCGTCGTCGGTGGTGCGGAAGTTGACGATGCAGGGCCGTAGGCAGGTCTGTCCATCGACGCGCGCCGGGGCCACCCAGACGCGCCCGTCCTCCTGCAGCGCCCGGGCGAGGGCGGCGTTGTGGGCGTCGAGGTCGGCGCCGCCGACGTGCCGGAAGGGGACGATCGTGAGCGGCGGCGGTCCGCACAGCGACTCGAGCTCCGGTCGCGCGGTCACCTCCTCGTACAGGAGACGGGCCTGACGCAGGTTCCGGTCGATCGCAGCGCGGAACGCGGCCGCTCCGTGTGCACGGAACGCGAGCCACAGCTTGAGGGCCCGAAACGGCCGCGAGTACTCGAGGGTGATGTCGACGGCGTGCGGCTCGTTGCGCTCGTGCGGGAAGTAGTCCTCCTCGTGCTGAAGCGCCGCAGCCAGCTCGGAGCGCTGCCGTACGAGCACGACGCCGCAGGCCTTCGGCAGATAGAGCCACTTGTGCGCGTCGATCGCGGCCGAGTCGGCCCGGTCGAGACCCGCGAACAGCGCGGCCGTCTCCGGCACCGCGGCCGCGGGAAGACCGTACGCGCCGTCGACGTGGAGCCATACGCCGTGCTCGCCGCAGACGTCCGCGAGCCCGTCGATCGGGTCGACGGCGCCAGTCAGCGTCGTGCCGGCGGTGGCCACGACCGCGATGGGCACCACACCGTCGGCGCGATCGCGGTCGATCGCCGCCGCCACCGCCTCCGGCGGCAGACGCCGCGCGCCGTCGATGGGCAGGGCGCGCACGTTCGCCGAGCCGATCCCGAGCAGCTCGGCCGCGCGGACGACGGAGTAGTGCGCCTCGGCCGAGCAGTAGATCGCGACCGGGCCGCCGAGCCCGTTCCGCCGCGAGCCCGGTATCGCCCGCTCGCGAGCGGCGGCGAGCGCGGTCACGTTCGACACCGTGCCGCCGCTCGTGAACGCGCCCGTCTCCGCGGGGAAGCCGACGAGCTCGCCGACCCAGCGCACCGCTTGCTCCTCCACCTCGGTGGCCGCCGCCGCCCAGGCGGCGAGGTTGACGTCGAAGCACGAGGCGAGCAGGTCGCCCAGTACCCCGATCTCGAGACCCGACGAGCCGACGAATGCGAAGAACCGGGGCCTCGGCTGGGCGATACTGCGGTCGAGGATGAAGGCGGCGTCGTCGAGGACTGCCGTCGCCGGATCCGCGGTCTCGGGAAGACCTCGTGCGAGCAGCTCCCGGATCGTCTCGTCGACGAGCGGCTGCTCCGGCCGGTACCGGTCGAAGCTGCGCCAGGCGTCCGCGACGATCGCGGCTGCCCGCTCGAGCAGCTGTTCGCGCGGCGTGTCGAGGGCGAGCGGACCGGTCTCTGGCGCGGAGTCGGTCACGGATGTCTCGATCATGCCCCGAGCACGAGCTTCCGCGCGTCGCGAAGTCGCCGCGGCTCGTCAACGACGGTCGCGCAGACGATCGCCCCGTCGGCGTCCCGCCCGACGTGCAGCCCGTCCTCGTCGCGCCACTCGACGGCCGCATCTGCCCAGCCGACCTCGGCGATCCGGCGCGGCCCGATGTCGCTCCACCAGTACGGCAGCCGGTCAAGCTCGCCAGCGACACCGGCGATCGCGTCGGCGGCGTGCTCCCCGGTGCCGATCCCCATGTCCCAGTGTGGGAACACGATCGGCCCGAAGCGCGCGTGCGGGACGACAACCGCGTCCCCTATCGCGTACACGGCGTCCATGCCCGGGATCCGCAGGGAGGCGTCGACCTCGAGCGGCCCGCGTGCGGCGAGACCGGGTACCGGCGCCGGCCGGCCGCCCGTGGAGGCGACAACGACGTCGGCGCGGAGCTCCCCGCCCTTGTAACAGACTGTTGCTTGGTCGCCGTCGGCACGGACCTCATCGATCGTCGCGCCTCCCACGAATCGGACGCCGAGCTCGTCGAGTGTCGTCGACGCCACCGCCGGCAGCGGGTCGTGCAGCTTGTCGAACGGCCGCTCGACCATATCGACGGCGGTCACGGCGTGACCTTGGCCGGCAAGCGTGGCGGCCGTCTCGACGCCGAGGAAGCCGGCGCCGATGACCACGACCTGCTTCCGGCCCCCCACGAGCGCCGCCGCCAGCTTCGTCATCCCTCCCGGGGTCGCATTCACGAACGCACCCTCGAGGCCGGGCACGGGCGGAGGGCGGTACGAGAGCCCCGGGGCGAGCACGACGGCAGCGGCCTCCACCTCGGTCCCACCGGCCACGAGACGGCCGGACGCGAGATCGGCCTCGCCGACAATGGCGTCCAGCCGGTCGATCCCACGCTCGGCCAGCTTGGCCTCGTCGGCAAGCAGCCGCAGCTCACCCGCCGCGAGCGCGCTCTTCGTCAGCGGCGGCCGGTCAACCGGAAGTCCGCGCCCGATCAGCAGGGGACGGAGGCCGTGCTTCGCGAGCTGTGCGGCGCACGCGTATCCGGCGACGCCGTTGCCGACGATCGCGACCTCGGCTCTCACACGTCCCACAGCACGTCGAGGTTGCGCGGCGCCCGGAACTCCCACCCCGTGAACACGGGCTCGCGTTCGGGGTCGAGCCGCAGGCCAGGGAGGCGTTCGAATAGGCGCTCGATCGCGATCCGCATCTGCAGACGTGAGAAGTGGTGCCCGGAGCAGAAATGCGGCCCGAAGCCGAACGCGGCGTGGTTGCGTCGCGTTCGGAACATGTCGAAGTCGTCGGCGGTGGGGCCCCATACCTCCTCGTCGCGGTTCGCCGACGAGACGAGCACGCCCAGGTTGGCGCCGGCCGGCACCCGTGAGCCGCCGATCTCGACGTCCACGAGTGCACGCCGGGTCTGCGTGCCGATCGGCGCCACCCAGCGTAGACCCTCCTCGACCGCGTCGCGGACGCAGCCTGCCGGGTCGGCCGCCATCTCCTCCGCCTGGCGCGATTGGAGCAACCCGACGATCGTCGATCCCGCGGCGTGCCCGGGCTCCTGCATGCCTCCGAGCAGGATCACCTTCAGCGTCGGCAGGATCTGCGCGACACGGTCCCGGAAGGAGCCCTCTGCATGCTGGAGCATGATCGAGATCGTGCTGTCGTTCGGAGCCGTGAACAGCCGCTCGAGCACCGGTGCCAGCTCGCGGTCGATCTCGGCCCCCGTAGCGTCTGCGACCGCCCATTTGGCGGGGTCGTCCTCGAAGTTGATCGCCCCCTGGGCCAGCCCGTGGAACCAGCGGCGCAGCGTGTCTCCGTCGAGGTGGCCGAGACCGAGCACCCGCCCGAGGCCGAGCACGGAGACGGGCTCGAAGTACTCGGACATCAGATCGGCCGACCCCCGGCCCTCCAGGGTGTCGAGAAACGCGGATACGAGGGGCTCGATCAGCTCCGGCGTGCTCGTCTCGACGACGCGCGGACGAAGCGAGGGATCGAGCATCGTCCGCAGCTTCTTCTGCGGCTCGCCGTCGAGCACGAGGATGCTCTCGCCGCCCATCGTGCGATCGAGCGGCGACGGCGTCACGCGCGAGTCGATCAGCGCGGGATGGGACGCCGCGTACTCGACGTCGACCCAGCGGGTGACGAACCACAGCCCGACCGCGGGCACGAAGCACACCGGCGCCTCGCGGCGCATGCGCGCGTAGATCGGATACGGATCGCGGTCGAGATCGTCAACCGTGATCTCCGCCGCCCAGTCGGCGCTCAAGCCGCGGCGCACCTCAGTCGCACGAGCCTTCGAGAATCTGCAAGGTCTTCAGGTCAGAGTAGAAGTCGAGCGCGTAGTCGCCTCCCTCGCGACCGATACCCGAGATGCCGATGCCGCCGAACGGCGCCGTGAGGTCCCGTACGAGGAACGTGTTCACCCACACGGTGCCGGCACGAACCGACCGGCCGACCCGTTCGGCCCGCTCGAGCGAGCCGGTGTAGACGATCCCCGAGAGCCCGTACGCGGTCGAGTTGGCGAGCCCGATCGCCTCCGACTCGTCGGTGAACGTCTGGTAGGTGAGCACCGGGCCGAAGACCTCGCGCTGCACCACCTCGGAATCGTTTGAGCGCGGCACGATCAGCGTCGGCTCGTACAGGAGCGGGCCTGCGTCGGAGCGGCGGCCACCGCGCACGATCTCGTCGCCCGCTGCGCGCGCCCGCTCCACGAAGCCCTCCACGCGCGCCAGGTGATCGGGGTGGATCAGCGGCGAGACGGTGGTGGCCTCGTCGCGCGGGTCGCCGAGCACGTGCTCGTCGACGAAGCCGTGGAAGAGCTCGAGGAAGGCGTCCGCGACCGAGGCCTCGACGAGCAGCCGTGTCCCCGCGAGGCACACCTGGCCGGAGTCGTCGTACTGCCCGGCTGCCTTGCGCGCCGCGGCCTCGAGGTCGCAGTCTCTGAAGACGAGCAGCGGCCCCTTGCCTCCGAGCTCGCCGGTGAAGGGAACGATGTTCCGCGCGGCCGCCACCCCGATGTGCCGTGCGGTCTCGGGGGAGCCCGTGAACGAGATCCTTCGCACTCCCTGCTGCGACGTGAGCGCTGCGCCCACCTCCTCGCCGATCCCCTGAACGACGTTGAACACACCAGGTGGGAAGCCCGCCTCGGCCGTCAGGTCGGCGAGCAGCGAGCAGGCGAGCGGCGACCACTCCGCCGGCTTCAGGATCACCGTGCAGCCGGCGGCGAGCGCAGGCGCCGTCTTCCACGTCGAGAGCATGAAAGGCGCGTTCCACGGGGTGATCACGACGGCCGGGCCCGCGGGCATGCGGAGCACGCGGTTCGCCGTACCGTTCGACGACCACACGCGATCCTCATAGCCGGCAGCGAGGTCGGCGTACGAGCGGAAGTTCCTGGCGCCGCGCGCGATCACGCGCATCCTGAGCGAGCGAAGGAGCATCGCCATGTCGGCGCACTCCACGGCCGCCAGCCGGTCGATGTTCGCATCGATGAGGTCGGCGAGCGCGTGCAGGCGGGCGGCCCGGCCGGTAGGCCCGAGCGCTGCCCAGGCGGGGAAGGCGTCGCGCGCGGCCGTCACCGCGAAACCGGCCTCCTGCGCCCCGCCGCGAGCGATCTCGGCCAGCGGCTGGCCATTGATCGGCGAGATGTCCGTGAAGGTTCCGTTGCTCGCGACGCGCTCGCCACCGATCCAGTGCTCAGTCGAGACCGCGACCCCGGCCACCTCAACAGCGGGACTCACGTGGACACCTTCCCGAACGCGACCGTGGCGACGTCGACCGCGGTGTGCCCTCCGTCGAGCGGGATCACGGCAGCGTTGACGTACGCGGCCTCGGGGGAGAGCAGCCAGGCGATCAGCGATGCGATCTCGTCGGTCGTCGCGGCGCGGCGAAGCGGCACATCCACCGCGCACGCGGCGTAGGCCCCTTCGCGGTCGGTGCCGAGCCGGTCTCCGAGCGCGTCCATCTCGGCGTCCGCCATCGGTGTGCGCACCCAGCCGGGGCACACGCAGTTCGCACGCACGCCCTGCGGCCCGTGGTCGAGGGCAATGCACTGAGTCAGCATGGCGAGCCCGGCCTTTGACGCGCAGTAGGCAAGAGATTCCGGGCTCGCCCGCAGCCCCGCTGCGGAGGAGACCGTGACGATCGCACCCCGGTGTTCGATCAGGTGCGCGATTGCCGCGCGGGCCATGAGGAAGGCGCCGATGAGGTTCACCCGCACGACCTCCTCGAAGTGCGCCGGGTCGAGATCGAGTAGCGATCCCTCGCCTTCGATTCCCGCGTTGAGCACCAGCCCGTCCAGTGAGCCGAAGCGGGTGACAGTCTCGGCGACGGCGTGTACGGCGTCGGCGGCCACCGAAGTGTCGGACACGATCGCGAGACCGTTGAGCTCGGCGGCCACGGCCTCGATCGGCTCCCGGCGGCGCCCGGTCACCGCAATCGCGTACCCGTCGGCCGCCAGACGCCGCGCCGTCGCGGCGCCGATCCCCGTGCCGCCGCCGGTGACGAGCGCGACGCGCGTCACAGCTCCCGCACGGTCTCCAGGTCGTCGACGGTGTACGCGAACGAGAAGCGGAAGCCCTTCCCGACCCGGACGGGCGCCAGCCTGACGAGCTCCTCGGTTGGAGCGTCGAAGAGCTCAAGCGTCGCGCTCCCCTCCCAGACGTCCGAGGCGGCGCGGTCGCTGCTGCGCGCGCGCACGAGCTCGTGCACCGCAGGCTCGTCGTGCCGACCGGCCGCGAGGCGCGGGAAGTGGCGCACGTTCACGAGTGGCGGGTGATTGTGGGTCGGGCCGCTCTCGGAGAGGCGCTCGAGGGTCACCGTCCCCTCGGCGAGGCGCCTGTCGTACGCAGCGCATGTCCCGCCGAAGGTCGAGCCGGGGCGAAGCCCTGGATCCGCCTTGCTGTCGAGACCAAACGTGCGCGTGATCCAGACCGAGCCGAGCTTCTTCGGGAAGCCCTGCAGCCAGCCACGAGCGAGCGCGAAGTCCTGGTCGACCCAGATCAGCGGGCACGTCGTCACCTCTTCGCCGTCCAGCAGCGCGTTGAGAACGACGAAGAACTCCCGGTACTGCGAGCGCGACGGGTCGATCAGCTCGGCGCCCGCGGCCGAGCTCGACTGCCAGTCGACGAAGAGCGCGGCGGCACGCCCGGCGTCGGGATGCGGCTCGAGACCGTCGGGCAGGAACGAGGCGGCCGCGACAGGATCGGCCCAGAACTCGATTACGAGGAAGTCGCCGACGTAGTGCCACGGCGGCGCAGGCACGAGCGATGAACGGCCGTCGGGGGTGCGGGGGGAGGTGTAGCCGCGCAGTGTCATCGCGGCCACCCTTCGGGTGGCGGCGGCAGGAGCTTTCCGCGCGTCTCCCAGCTCTCGCGCTCCGACTCGATCGCGACGAGGTCGAAGCGGAAGTACGACCGCGGCGGCAGCGGCCCCCACGTGTTCGAGGAGTAGCGGTCGTCGGGGTAGACACGTGGGACGTGCCCGTCGGACAGCTGCTCCATGTCGCAGTAGAGCTCGACAAAACACGGCTCCTCCGTGATACGGACGTAGCTGGCGATGTTGCCGGCGATGCCGTGCCGTGCCGGCCCCCAGCCGAGCCACCGTCCGTGTCGGGCCAGGTGGTCGAGCAGGTCGCGCATCTTGCCGATGTCGACGGTGTCGAGGGCGAAGTGGTGGAAATGGGCGTACCCCTTGTCGACGAGCGCCATCACATGGTGGTCAGAGTTGACGTGGAACCAGACGCCGCCGTCACCGAGCCAGTCTGTGACCCGCATCCCGAGCACCTCGGTGTAGAAGGCGACGCCCTCGTGGATGGAGCCGGTCAGGCAGTTGACGTGCCCGAGCCTGCGCGGGCCGCCGACGTGCACCGTCGTCGAGGGGCGTGCGTGTTGCGTCCGGCGGTCGACCTCACCCGCCGGCGGACGGTAGGGCATCAGCTGCTGGAGGCGCCCGTCGTGGTCGGCGAGGAAAAGTGACCCGTCGCGCTCGTCGTACTCCACGCCGCTCTCCTCGAGCTGCGCCTGTGCGTCGCCGAGCGTGCAGGACGCGTGGAGCTCCCACCCCGTGTGGTCGTGGCCCGGCGCGTCCCCGGCAACGAGCTCCAGGCAGTACGGCTCGTCGTTGCACGCGAGGTAAGCAACCCCGGCGTCGCGTGAGCGCTCGACGAGCCCGAGCTGGATCTGCCAGCGCGCGGATGCCTCGTCGAGATCCGTGACACGCAGGCACACGTGGTCGATGCCGCGGAGTCTCATGCCGTCTCCTGCGAGACCATCCGTTCGGCCTCGTCCTCGGGAATCGCCAGCGCGACGTGGAGCGTGTTCGCGGAGACTTCCAACTGTTCGCCGGGCCCGGTGAGGTCGACATCCCAGTCGACGACGGTGCTCTCGAGCCGGCCGAGCCCGTCGATCTCGACAGCGACGGCGTCACCCGGCTCCATGGGGCGCGAGTTCGCCGGTGTGCCGGTGAGAACCACATCACCGGGCTCGAGCGTGATCAGGCGGCATAGATCGGCCAGCTGGTAGGCGATCGGGAAGAGTAGGTCGTCCGCGCCTGCCTCCTGTACCACCTCGTTGTTGAGACTTGTTCTCAACGTAAACCGCGTCGGATCGAACTCGGACGCAGGCACGAGCTCAGGCCCGAGCGGGAGGAACCCGTCCTGTCCCTTGACGCGCAGCATCGAGCCGCGGTCGGCGTGCCGGAAGTCGTGCAGCCCTACGTCGTTCGCGCAGGCGTACCCGCCGACATGGTCGAGCGCCCGGTCGATGGGCACGCCCTTCATACGGCGCCCGATGACGACGGCGAGCTCGCCCTCGTAGTTGAGGAACCGCGCGCCCCGAGGCCGGCGCAGCACGCCGCGGTGGCCGTTCAGGGTGGAGGGCGGCTTGAGGAAGTAGGAGGGCTGCGTCGGTACGCGTGCCCTGTACTCCTCGACGCGGCTGCGATAGGTGAGGTGGACGGCGATGATCTTCGAGGGCTCGGCCGGCGCGAGAAAGGTCGCCTCCGCCTCCGGTACCCGCGAGCCGTCCTCGAGCACCACCTCGGCGCCTTCCAGCCGTCCCCAGCGAGCCTCCCGGCCGACCTCGAGGCGCACCAAGCGCTCAGAGATGGGACGCATACTCCTCCAGCTCCCATTCCGTCACCTGCTCGACGTCGAGTACCCCGACCGCCTCGGCGAACCGCTCGACCTCGAACCGCTTCATGGTGACGAACGTCGCGACGAGCTGCGGGCCGATCGCCTCGACGAGCCACGTGTCGGCCTCGAGCGCGTCGAGCGCCGCCCCGAGGTCGCCGGCAAGCTTTGAGCCCGCGTGCGCCTCGTCCGCGCGGTAGGCGTCGCCGACGACCGGCTCGGGCGGCTCGAGCTCCCGCTCGATGCCGTCGAGCCCCGCCAGCAGCAGCGCCGCCGTAATCAGGTGGGGGCACGCCGACCCGTCACCGGCTCGCACCTCGACCCGCGCCCGCGAGCCGCGCTCGTTCGGCACGCGGCAGAACGCAGTGCGGTTGTCGTGACCCCAGTTCGCGTGCGTCGGAGCGAGCGAGTCCGGGAGGATCCGCTTGTACGCGTTGACGGTAGGACCGAGCAGCGCCTGCAGGGCCTGTGCGTGCGCGATCACGCCGGCGATGAATCGGCTCGCGAGCGGACTCAAGCCGCCGGCGCCACCTACGTCGGCGAACGCGTTGTGACCGTCATCCGCAGCGAAGGACAGGTGCAGGTGGAAGCCCGAGCCGCCCTGATCGGCGAACGGCCTGCCCATGAATGTGGCCAGGAGGCCCTCACGCGCAGCGATCTCCTTGACGGCCGCCTTCAGCATGAAGGCGCGGTCGGCGGCGTCCAGCGCGTCGGAATGCTTCACGTTGATCTCGTACTGCGAGTTCATGAACTCGTGATTGGCGGCGAACGCCTTCAGGCCCAGCTCGTCGCACCACAGCAGCGTCCGGGCCGCGAGCTCACGCGGATCGGAGATCGGGCCGACCGTGTAGACCCGCGAGAGCTCGTCGACGTAGCGGCGCAAGCCGCCGAGGGCCGACGGGTCGCGCTCGCACAGGAAATACTCGAGCTCGGGCCCGACGATCGGCGTCAGGCCACGCTCTGCGTACCGGTCGACGACGCGCTCGAGGAGCGCGCGCGGGCATACGGGCCAGTGGTCGGAGCCGTCGAGCGTCCACGCCTCCCCGAGGCACCACGCCACCTTCACCTCGGTCGGGTCGTCCTCGCGCCACGTCGGCGCGACGCGCAGCGTGTCGAGGTCGGGGCGAATCGCGAAGTCGACGTAGCCCTCCGCGCCGCCAACGAGCGGCGTGTGGCGGAGGTCTGTCCCCATGATCGCGGCGCAGAAGGCGACGCCGTCCTCGCAGAGGTCGGCGAAGTGGCCGAGCGGGATGTCCTTGCCGCGCGCGACGCCGTGCAGGTCGGTATAGAGCAGCCGTACCGCCTTGACGCCCTGCTCGGCGAGGTCGCGAGCGATGGCCTCGGGGTCGCGCCCGCTGATCGTCATCCGGTCAGGCCTCCTCGCATGGTCATGCCGTCACCCGCACCGGCATCTGCTTGATGCCGTTGAAGAAGTTCGAGCGTAGCCGCCGCGGCGTACCCGCAAGCTCGATACGGGACAGGTACGGAATCATTTCCTCGAGCCAGATCTTCACCTCGAGCTTGGCGAGGTGCGCGCCGAGGCAGAAGTGCGGGCCGCCGAGCCCGAAGGTGAGATGCCGGTTGGGCGTCCGCTCCACGTCCAGCCGGTACGGGTCGGGGAAGCGCTCCTCGTCGAAGTTGCCGGACGCATACCAGAACGTGACCTTGTCGCCGGCCTTGATCCGGCGGCCGTGCATGGCGACGTCACGGGTGGCGGTGCGGCGGAAGTGGTGCACAGGGTGCGCGCGCCGCAGGATCTCGTCCGCGGCCGTGCCGGCGAGCGATCGGTCGCGGGCCAGGCGCGCGGCCTCGTCCGGGTGAGCGAGTAGATCGAGCAGGCCAAGGCTGATCGTATGACGGGTCGTCTCGTTGCCGGCCGTGGTGAGGAGGATGAAGAAGACCCCGAACTCGCGTTCTGTCAGCCGCGACCCGTCGACCTCCGACTCGACGAGCTTGGTCGTGATGTCGTTGCGGGGGTCCCGGCGGCGCGCCTCCCCAAGCCTCCGGCCGTACTCGATCAGGTCGGCGGCGAACGGGCTCGAGAACGGCAGCAGCCGGATGCTCGGGTCCTGCGCGGCGCGCTCGCGCGTGAACTCCTCGCCCACGACCTCCGGATCGGTGTTCCCGAGCAGCTTGTCGCCGAGCTCGATCAACAGGCGCCGGTCTTCGACCGGGAGGCCCATGATCTCGGAAAAGACCCACATCGGGATCTCGGAGGCGACGTCCTCAACCCAGTCGAACTCGGTCTTCTCGAACGCCGCAGCGAGGATCCCGCGCGCGAGCGCACGAATACGCTCCTCGTAGGTGTTCACGACGCGCGGCGTGAAGCCCTTGTTCACGAGGGCCCGCAGCCGCGTGTGCGGCGGCGGGTCGGTGTCGAGCATCGACTTTCGCGCCTCGACCTGCTCGGGCGTCAGGTCCTCGAGCGACGTGCCGCCGGTCTCCGAGCTGAATGTCTCCCAATCCCTGGAGACCTGGACGATGTCGTCGTAGCGGGTGAACACCCAGAAACCGGGCCCGTCGCGCTCCGGGTGCCAGTACAGCGGCGCCTCGCGCCGGAGCAGCGTCAGCCACTCGTACGGGACGTGATGCTCCCACACGTCGAGATCGGTGAGGTCGACGTCGTCCAGCACGAGCTCCGACGTGTCCGGGCCGGCCACGGTCGCCGCCCTCGCGATGGCCTCCGGGACGCGGTCCTCGCGCTGATGCACAGCCTCAGCGGCAGCCGGCGGCGGCTGCAGGCGCACCAGCAGCACGCCCCCTTCTGCGCGCGCCTCGTGGATGGGAAGCGGGTCGAGTGCGGGCGGCGTCAGCACGTCACCGGTGCGGAGGTCGAACTCCGACCCGTGACACGGACAGACGACGACGTCTCCGTCGATCTCCCCATCCGAGAGCGAGCATTCCTCGTGCGTGCACTCGTCCTGGAAGGCGACCCAGCCGTCGGCCGTCCGTCCTACGCAGACGGCTGTCCCGGCGACGTCGACGAGCCGCAGCGTGCCGGCGGGCTCGTCGCCAGCCGGGCCGATCTCGTGCCAGGCCGCTTCGCTCACAGGGGCAGCTCGTCCTCGGGCAGCGGCGTGAAGTCGAGCGCCTCGTCGAGCGGCGGCACGCCGCGGTGCTCGGCTGCGTGCGCGGCCGCCGCCGCGACGTTGCGAGGACGCGTCACAAGCAGCACCACGAACCAGACTACAGCGACGGCGACGACGCCGATCGTCCAGTAGAGCGCCTCCCAGTTGACGTTCGACCGGTCGTGAGGCTCGGGTTTCAAGGCGCCGAGGTATCCGAGCACCGGTGTCAGCACGGCGATCGTGACGACCGCGTACTGCCAGGGCTTGTTCCCGGCCTGCCGCACGAGACCGAACGCGGCCAGGGCCAAGATCAGGTAGACAAGCTGGACCGCGAGCGCACCAATCGTGGCCGCAAGGACGAAGGTCGCGAAGCCGTCGGGCAGCTGGGGCACGAGAATGCCGGCCTCATCAGGGGCCGAGAAGAGCCTCGAACCGTAGTCGACGAGCCAGGAGACGAGCATCAGACCGAGTGCCCCGAACGCGACAACGAGGTTGCCGACCCACGGAGTGCCGTAGCGCGACGTCTTCGTGAACGCTTTCGGCAGCAGGCCGTCACGCCCGAGCGCAAAGAAACCGCGGCCGACCGTGACGCAGATCGCCAGCGCGAGCGCCATCGCGTCGAGGATCACGACGAGGTCGAGGATTGTGGCAAACCGCGAGCCGATGTACTCGGTCGCCATGGCGTTGACTGCCGTCAGGTCGCCGGCCCACACGCTCTTCTCGACCGCCGCCTTGCCATAGCCCATTGAGAACGCGAAGGCCATGACGACGTAGAACGCAGCCGCCGCAGCGATCGTGAACAGGACGGCGCGCGGGATCGAGCGGCGTGGGTCGTGCGACTCCTCGCCGATCGAGGCCGCCGCCTCAAACCCCACGAAGAGCAGGATGCCGAGCAGCACGCCCCCGAGCACGCCGCCTCCAGTGAGGTCGAACAGCCCCGTCTCGCTCGGGTTGAACACCGACAGCGAGATCCCGTCGGCGCCCCCCTTGGAGACAATCACGATCGCGAGGATCAGCATCGGCACGAAGGAGACCGCCGCGAAGGTCAGCATGGCGCCGACAGCCACTCTGACCCCGATGTAGTTGAGCGCGAGCACGATCACGAGCGCGATCAGCCCCCACACCCACCAGGAGGGGCTGCTTCCCGCGTCGATGTGAGCGACCCAGAAGCGCTCGGCGAGGTTCCCGAGGCCGAGGTAGATGCCGCCACCCCCGAGGAAGAGCGTGCCGAGGAAGAAGACGCCAGCGGTGAGGATTCCGACCCACGGGTGCGCCCGGTGCGTGAGGTACTCGTACACGGCCCCGGCGCCGGCGAAGCGGCGAGCGTAGAGCGCGACGACGTAGCCGATGGCGAGCGCGCCGAGCCCGGCGAGAAGGACGGACAGGGTCGCGTTCCAGCCTGCCCCGGTGGTGGAGTTCGAGACGAGCCCGAGGATGAGCGCCGTCGAGAACATCGGTCCGATGGCGAGCGACTGCGCGACGGCGTGGATGGTGGAGAGGTTCTTCTGCCCCAGTGCGGATGCCCGCCCGGGCGCGGGGTTGATCCGGCTCATGCGCTCCTCTTGTAGTTACCGCAGCGAGCGCGCATTGCGCGCGTGCGTCGCCCGATACGGAAAACGTTCGAACATCGAATGTCAACTGTCGAACATCGGCGCCTGGGGGACGGTCTCGTCGAGGTCGAGGTCAACTGGGGCCTCCTCGTCGCCGCCTCGTGCCAGGCACGAGACCGTGGCCGCGACGGACAGTCATGCGGCGGCTACGTCCGGTCGAGAAGAGCCACCGCGTGCGCCGCGAGCCCCTCGCCGCGACCCTCGAACCCCAGCCCGTCGGTCGTTGTCGCGCGGACGTTGACGCGCTCGGCATCGACGCCGAGCGCCGACGCGAGCCGGCGACACATCTCTTCGCGGTGCGGCGCGATCCGCGGCTGCTCCCCGACGAGAACGCAGTCGGCGTTGACGAGCGCGAAGCCCGCCTCGCGCACCTGCCGGTAGGCCTCGGCGAGCAGATCAAGGGAGTCCGCGCCGCGGTACCGCTCGCCGTCGGACGGGAACAGCAAGCCGATGTCGCCCAAGCCGGCCGCGCCGAGCAGCGCATCTGTGAGCGCGTGCGCGATCACATCCCCGTCCGAGTGCCCGGCGAGCCCACGCGGGTGCTCGATTCCGACCCCCCCGAGGACGAGCGGCACGCCGTCCGCGAACGCGTGCGCGTCGACCCCGAGCCCGATCCGCAGGCCCGTCATGACCCTCTCCCGTGTGCGAAGAAGCCGCGTTTGGCGGGCGGAGCCGGGCTCTGCCCGGCGGGAGCCCACGGGAGCTCCAGCGGCATCGTGCGCCAAAGGAGGGGGCTCGTGGGGGAACCCTGGGTTCCCCCACGGTGGACGCCGAGGCCGATCCGCAGGTCGGTCACAGGAGCGAGGCTAGCGCCTGCGGCAGCGAGGCGAGGTCGTCGACCGCGAGCGCCGCCTCGGATGGGGTCGCCTGCAATCGACCCCAAGGGCCCCTGCGCACGTGAATCGCAACCAGTCCTGCCGCCGCGGCAGGACTGACGTCGTTGTCGGCACGGTCGCCAACGTACGCAACCTCACCGGGCAGGTGGCCCGCGAGCTGGACGAGTGCTGCGAAGAAAGCAGGGTCGGGCTTGCGCACACCGAGGCTTGCCGACCCGGTGACGACATCAACCGGGAGCCCGGAGGAGCGGGCCCAGCCCTCGAGCCCCGCGTTCTGATTGCCGGCGAGCCCGACGAACAACCCCATCGCGCGCACCGCCGAGAGACAGGCGATCGCATCCGGGTAGAGGTCGTCGCGGCGGTACACGACGGTGTCCCAGGCGTCGGGGCGGTCGACGGCGAGATGTCGCCACAGGTCGAAATGCTCCTCGCCGCGGGCGATCGTGAAGCCGAGCGCAGCCCAGATCACGTGCGGGCCGAGATCGACGGCCTGCGCCACCTCGCGCCACCAGCGTTCCTCGTCGACGAGCGTCTCGCCGACGTCGAAGAAGACCGCCCTCAGACGAGCCACGACTCGACCAGCGCCACATCGTCCCGGCTCGTCACCTTGAGCAGCCGGGGGTCACCGGGCACGACGCGCACGCGACCGCCGGCTCTCTCGACGAGCGACGCGCAGTCGGTAGCGCCGGCCAGGTCACCCGCGTACGCCGCCCGCAGCGCGTCCCCGCGGAACGCCTGCGGCGTCTGGACGGTCACCAGCCCCTCGCGGTCGAGCGTCGCCGACACGAGGCCGCCGCTGACGACCTTGACCGTGTCGGCGATCGGCACTCCGGGAACGACACCCTCGACCCCCTCCGCGAGCGGCGCGAGCACGCGTTCCAGGATCCCGTCATCCACGAGCGGCCGGGCGGCATCGTGGACGACGATCACGATCGCGTCGTCCGCCACCTCGGCGAGCGCTGCGCGCACGGAGGCGGCGCGGGTCTCACCCCCCGTCACGACCGCTGCCACCTTCGACGCGGCCAGCTCTTCTGCGAGGAGGATCGCCGGCTCCTCCCAGCCGGGCGGCGCCGCGATCACGATCGCATCGATCCAGTCGGAGCGGTCTAGTCGGTCGAGGCTCTCCGCGAGCAGCGGTCGGCCCGCGAGCGCGACAAACGCCTTGGGCCGATCTGCGCCAAGCCTCGTCCCCGCCCCTGCGGCAACGAGGATGGCCCAGGTCCCGTCGCCTGCGGCGTCGGGACTAAGGGGGGCGTTCATTAGCCGCGAGTGTCGTCAGACGCTGGCGGCAGCGACCTGCGGCTTCGAGCGTGATCGCTTTGGCGCGACAGGGTTGGCGAGAACCTCTTCGAGCCAGGCGTGCGCGTCCTCCTCGCTCATGTGCTTCGCGTACATCAGCTCCGAGGCGAGGATCTTCTTCGCCTTCACGTACATCTGCTTCTCGCCGGTGGAGAGTCCCTTCTCGTGGTCGCGAAGCGCAAGGTTGCGCACGACCTCGGCAAGCTCGAGGATGTCGCCGGTCTTCATCTTGTCGCGGTTGTGCTTGAAGCGTCGGTTCCAGTTCTTCGGCATCTCGGTAGAGCCGCCGAGGAGCGCCACGACGACGACCTCGACCATGTCCTGGTCGATCACCCAACGCAGCCCCACCTTCTCGGCGTTCTCGCATGGGACGTTGACGGTCAGGTCGTTGTGGAGGATCCGGATCGTCAGGTACTCGCGCTCCTGACCGAGGACAACCCGCACGTCTTTGCTCACGACCGTGCCTGCGCCGTGGTGCGGGTAGACAACCTTGTCGCCGATGTCGAACAACTCTCGCCCTCCCCTGATCCGATCTGGCTGGGTCAAAAAAAGGGGCCGGCGTAAGTGCTGCTACCGGCGTTCCGCGACCTATTCTAGCGCAACACTTCCTTAACGACTTCGGGAGGTGACGATCAGATGAGTGACCGGTGATTGCCGTCGATGCTGGGATGGCCGAGACCGAGCCGGGGACGCCGCCCGACCGAGGTCGTATCGGTGCATACGGGCGAGGCCGGGCGGCGCCATCCAGCGACGTGTCTCGGCCATCATCCGCGCGGCGAGGAATTGCCGGTCACTCATCTACGCCGCCGCCTCGACCCCGACGGCCTCGACCGCAGCCCGGGACGACCGCTCGACACCGTCGACGGGCGCTTCACGTGCCCTGTCGATCGCGGCCGCTAGCGCCTGGCGCAGAGTCTCCGCCTCGAGCACGCGCGGTCCGGGCCCGCGAGACTCCGTGCCTGCGGGCGCGACCACGGCCGTGACACCGAGCTTCCGGCACTCCTCGAGACGCCGATCGGCCTGCGCCGCCACCCGCAGACGCCCGGTGAGCCCGATCTCGCCGAACACCGCCAGCCCATCGCGCACGGGAGCGCCGCAGGCGGCGGAGGCGATGGCCAGCGCTACGGCGAGATCTGCACCCGGCTCGTCGACACGGACGCCTCCGGCGACGTTGACGAACACGTCGGCGGAGCCAAGCGACACTCCAGCGTGCCGCGAGAGAACCGCCACGATCATGGCGAGGCGCTTGGGATCGACACCCGTGCCGACCCGGCGCGGCATGGCGAGGTCGCTACGCGAGACGAGAGCCTGAACCTCGAGCAGGATCGGGCGCGTACCCTCGAGCGCGCACGCGACTACGGCCCCGACTTCACCTGGCGCCGTTCGCCCGAACAGCTCTGACGGATCCGGCACGCCGATGAGGCCGGCGGCGGTCATCTCGAAGACCCCGATCTCGTTCGTCGAGCCGAAGCGGTTCTTCACCGCTCGCAGCACTCGGTGCTCGTGGTATCGGTCGCCCTCGAACTGCAGCACGCAGTCGACCAAGTGCTCGAGCACCCGAGGCCCCGCGACCGCCCCATCCTTCGTTACGTGCCCGACGAGGATCGTGGCCACGCCGGCTGTTTTGGCCACCCGCAGGAGACGGGACGCAGCCTCACGCACCTGCGCCACAGACCCCGGCGCCGAGCCGAGCTCAGTGGCGTGGAGCGTCTGCACCGAGTCGACGACACAGACGTCGGGTCGTCGCTCCTCCAGCGTGGCGCACACGGCGTCGAGCTCCGTCTCCGCGAGGATCTCGATCTCCTCGGCGCCCCCGAGCCTGGCCGCGCGCAGCGACACCTGCGCCACCGATTCCTCGCCCGTGACGAGGAGCGCCCGCCCACCGCCCCGCGCGATCGCACCGAGCGCGGTGAGCAGTAGCGTCGACTTCCCCACGCCCGGCTCGCCGCCGACGAGCACGAGCGACGCGGGCACGAGACCGCCTCCCAGTACCCGGTCGAGCTCGGGGACGCCGGTCGAGATTCGCTCCGCTTCCTCGAGTCGCACATCGCCGAGCCGCTGCGGAACGAGCGGCGCCGAGGCCCGCCCCGTCCCGGCCGCGGCCGGACGCTCGACCGATTCCTCCACAAGGGTGCCGAATGCGCCGCAGCCGGGACAGCGCCCAAGCCAGCGCCCAGCGGTGGTGCCGCACTCCCCGCACGTGAACTGCGTAGCCGTCTTCGCCATGGTGCCGCCAAGCGTAGCGACTCGACCGGACGGACTGTTGTCGAATCAGAGAACGGTGTTCCAGAGTGAGATCGTTCAGCCGAGGCGCTTCACGAAGAGGACTCTGTCCTCACCGGGCCCGTCGTAGTCCTCCGCGACGCGGTCGACCTCGAAGCCGAGCGCCTTGTGGAACGCCACCGAGTCCTCGTTGGCGGGCGACGTCACGCAGCGGACGACGGAGCAGCCGTGCGTACCCGCGGTCTCGAAGAAGCGCTGGTAGAGGTCGCGCCCCAGCCCGGAGCCGCGCTCCTCGGGCGCGACGCCGACGAAGTGGATGTACGCCTCCTCCGGGTCGGCTTGCGAGACGAAGCCGACGAGGAAGCCTGCCAGCTGGCCGTCCTCTCGCTCGGCGACGAAGCTCGTCCCTTCGAAATGGAGGAAGAACAACTTCGGCAGCATCGGTGCCATGTCGCGCCCGCCCCACCACGCGTTCACGCGGCCGATTACCCGCCCGTAGTCGGAGGGCTGCGCGTGCCTGATCGCTATCGCCATGCGCCGAGGCTAGCGAAACGCCTCGTCGATGGCGCTACCCGGTGGTGGTGTCGTCTGCCGGCTCGTCGCCGGCTGCGGGCTCATCTTCGGCCGGGCCGCCCACACCCACAGGCACCGGCGGGCCCTCGACTACGCGGATATCGACCTTCGACTCCTCCGGGCCTGGATCCTCACGCCGGTCGACCACGATCGTGGAGCCCTCCGACAGCTCGCGGCCGAGCACGAAATCGGCCAGCGGATCCTCGATCAGCCGCTGGATCGCCCGCCGCAACGGCCGCGCGCCCATCGCCGGGTCGTAGCCCTCGTCCACCAGCAGCTCCTTCGCCGCCTGCGTCAGCTCGATCGCCGCTCCGTGCACCGTCAACTGCGTGCGTAGCCGGTTCATCATCAGATCCACGATCTGCAGGATCTCGGTGCGCTCCAACTTGTGGAAGACAATGATCTCGTCGATCCGGTTCAGGAGCTCCGGGCGGAACACCTTCTTCAGCTCCCCCATCACGCGGCCCTTCATGTCGTCGTAGGAGAGCCCCGACTCCTCGCCCACCGTGAACCCGAGCGACAAGTTCTTCGAGATCGACGCCGCGCCGATGTTCGACGTCATGATCACGATCGTGTTCCGGAAGTCGACCTTCCGCCCCTGCGCGTCCGTCAGCTTCCCGTCCTCCAGGATCTGCAGCAGGATGTTGAACACGTCAGGGTGCGCCTTCTCGATCTCGTCCAGCAGCAGCACCGAGTACGGCTTCCGGCGCACGGCCTCGGTCAGCTGGCCACCCTCGTCGTACCCGACATAGCCCGGCGGCGACCCGACGAGCCGGGACACGGAGTGCTTCTCCATGTACTCCGACATGTCGACCTGGATCATCGCGTCCTCGTCGCCGAACAGGAACTCGGCCAGCGTCCGCGCCAACTCCGTCTTCCCCACGCCCGACGGGCCGAGGAAGATGAACGACCCCGTCGGCCGCTTCGGGTCCTTGATGCCGGCACGCGCGCGGCGGATCGCCTTCGACACCGCCACGATCGCGGGCTCCTGACCGATCACGCGCTTGTGCAGCTCCTCCTCCATGCGGATCAGCTTCTGCGACTCCGCCTCGGTGAGCTTGAACACCGGGATCCCCGTCCACATCGAGACGACGTCCGCGATGTCGTCGTCCGTCACCTCGGGCTGCTCCTCGTCAACCTCGGAGCGCCAGTTCTCCTCGAGCTCCTTGCGCTTCTGCGACAGCTTGCGTTCCTTGTCGCGCAGCGCCGCGGCCTTCTCGAACTCCTGCGCATCGATCGCCGCTTCCTTCTCCGTGCGGACGGTGTCGATCTCCTCCTCCAACTCGCGCCAGCGCGGCGGCGCCGACATCGTCCGGATGCGCAGCCGCGAACCCGCCTCGTCGATCAGGTCGATCGCCTTGTCGGGCAGATGGCGGTCCTGGATGTACCGGTCGGCCAGCACTGCGGACGCGCGTAGTGCCTCGTCGGTGATCTTCACCCGGTGGTGGGCCTCGTAGCGGTCGCGCAGACCCCGCAGGATCAGCACCGTCTCGTCGATCGACGGTTCCTCCACGCGCACCTGCTGAAAGCGTCGCTCGAGCGCCGCGTCGCGCTCCAGGTACTTGCGGTACTCGTCGAGCGTGGTGGCGCCGATCGTCTGCAGCTCACCGCGCGCGAGCGCCGGCTTCAAGATCGACGCGGCGTCTATCGCGCCCTCGGCCGCGCCCGCACCGACGAGGTTGTGGAGCTCGTCGATGAACAAGATGATGTCGCCCCGCTGGATGATCTCCTTCATCACCTTCTTCAGGCGCTCCTCGAACTCGCCCCGGTACTTCGAGCCGGCGACGAGCGCCGCCAGGTCGAGGGTGTAGATCTGTCGGTTCTTCAGCAGCTCGGGCACCTGATTGGTGGAGATGCGCGTCGCGAGCCCCTCGACCACGGCAGTCTTGCCGACGCCGGGCTCGCCGATCAGCACCGGGTTGTTCTTCTGGCGGCGTGACAGGATCTGCATCACACGCTCGATCTCCGTCTGCCGCCCCACCACAGGGTCGAGCTTGCCCTCAGTGGCGGCCTTGGTCAGGTTGCGGCCGAACTGGTCGAGCAGCTTCGAACTCTTCGCCTTCTCACCGACCGGCGCGCCCTGCCCCTGCTGGCGTCGGCCCGGCCCTGAGAGCATGCGGATGATCTCGTTGCGGATCTTCTCGGCGTCGGCGTCGAAGTCCAGCAGGATCCGTGCGGCGACGCCCTCGTTCTCGCGCACGAGCCCGAGCAGGATGTGCTCGGTGCCGATGTAGTTGTGGCCGAGCGAGAGCGCCTCGCGCAGCGCGAGCTCGAGTACCTTCTTCGCGCGCGGCGTGAACGGGATCTGACCGGTCGTGACCTCGTCGCCCTGGCCGACGATACGCGCCACCTGCGCGCGCACCTCCTCCACGGTGATGTCGAGCGACTCGAGCACGCGCGCCGCCAGACCCTCCTCCTCGCGGAGCAGCCCGAGCAGGATGTGCTCGGTGCCGATGTAGTTGTGCTTCAGCGCGCGCGCCTCGTCCTGTGCCAGGACGACGACCTGTCGGGCCCGTTCTGTGAATCGCTCGAACACTGCTCCCTCGACTCTCCTTTCGGCATCGTCTCCGGAGTCCTGGTATCGGCTGCTCCGGGTCGAAGGTGAACCCCATCGTACCCGACCGCCGTCTGCGCACGCGTTGGCCCACCGTTCGCCCGAGGCGCCCGGTACCCTCCCGGGTCGTGGCTGCAGGCAAGGCTCTCATCACCGGGGGTGCCGGATTCATCGGCTCGCACCTTGCGGAGCTGCTGCTTGCGGACGGTTGGGAGATCTGGGCACTCGACGACCTGTCGACGGGATCGCTCGAGAACGTGGAGCGGCTGAGCGAGAGCCCTCGCTTCCATCTCGTCGTCGATTCGGTGCTCTCGCCCGCGGTGGTCAACGAGCTCGTGCACAAATGCGACGTCGTGTATCACCTGGCCGCGGCGGTCGGCGTGCGCCTGATCGTCGAGCGGCCGGTACACACGCTCGTCACGAACATCCAGGGTACGGAGGTCGTGCTCGAGCATTGCAACCGCTTCCGCAAGCGCGTGCTCATCGCGTCCACTTCGGAGGTGTACGGCGACCACCGCGAGGAACGGCCGCTCGCCGAAGACGACCGGCGCGTGTATGGGCCGACCACGCAGCGGCGATGGGCGTACGCCGACTCGAAGGCGATGGACGAGTTCCTCGCACTCGCCCACGCAGCCGAGAACGGGCTCGACTGCGTGATCGTGCGTCTCTTCAACACCGTGGGGCCGCGGCAGAGCGGGCAGTACGGCATGGTCGTCCCGAGCTTCGTCCGCCGCGCCCTGACCGGTGAGACGCTCGAGGTGCACGGCGACGGAAACCAGACCCGCTGCTTCTGTCACGTGCAGGACACGATCCGCGCGCTCTCGAGCCTGATGGACTCGGGGGCGTCGGGGGAGATCTACAACGTGGGCTCGCAGGAGCGCATCTCGATCAACGACCTCGCCCGGCGCGTGATCGAGGCGACCGGCTCGTCGTCGGAGCTTGCCTACATCCCATACGAGCGGGTGTACGAGCAGGGCATCGAGGACATGCTCCACCGCATCCCCTCGATCGACAAGATCGGCGCAGCAATCGGGTGGGCGCCGACACGGTCGCTCGAGGACATCCTCGAGGACGTGGTCGCCTACGAGCGAGGGGCCATCGGCGTCGGCTGACGCCCCTCAAGCGGCGCGAGGCGGGCGGATCGCCGGCAGCCCGAGGTGGGGCTCGAGCAGTCTGGTGGCGGGTTCCGGCGTCCTGATTCCGCCGATGAGCGCTTCGACGGCTGTCGCATCCAGGGGCTCGGCGAAGTGGAACCCCTGAGCGAGGCTGCAGCCCGCGCCCTGTAGGGCGTCGGCCTGCCCTTGGCCCTCGATCCCCTCGGCCACGGAAACGAGCCCCAGCGACTCGCCAAGCTGCACGATCGAGCGGACGAGCGCCCAACTCTCGTCGTCGCGCGCCGCGTCGGCGACGAACGACTGGTCGATCTTGAGCATGTCGACGGGGAAGCGGGCCAGGGACGAGAGTGACGAGTAGCCGGTGCCGAAGTCGTCGACGGCGATCCGGACGCCGAGCTCGGAAAGCGCCTCCAGCTCGCCGACGAACGCGTCACCGCGCTCCACGAGCACGCTTTCGGTGATCTCGAGCGTCAGCTTGGAGGAGTCGAGACCCGACCGCTCGAGCGCGGTGCGGACGTCGTCGACGAGCTCATCCTGCAGGAACTGCGCCGGCGACACGTTCACGGTGACGCCGATCGCCGTCCCGCCCGAACGTGCGTCGTGCCAGCGACGGGCCTGTGCACAGGCCTCGAGCAGGACCCAGCGCCCGATCTCGCGGATCGAGCCCGACTCCTCGGCGATGGGGATGAAGACGGTGGGCGGGATCTCCCCCCGGACGGGGTGCGACCACCTGGCGAGCGCTTCGACCGCGGTCAGCGCACCCCCGTCCACCTCGACGATCGGCTGGTAGACAAGGCTGAGCTCGCCGCGCCCGAGCGCGCCGCGCAGATCCTCCTCGAGCTCGAGCCGGTCGGCGAGCGCCTGGTACATCGTCGGCTCGTACGCGACGATGACGCCCTTGCCCTGGTGCTTGCCGGCGTACATCGCAAGATCCGCGTTCCGCAGGAGCTCGCCTGGATCCGCCTCGCCGGGCCGCCCAGTCGCGAAGCCGATCGTGGCGTCGACGGTCAGCGCTCGGCCGTCCACGGCGAACGGCTGCCGCACCGCGCGCTTCACGCGCTCCGCGAAGGCCTGTGCTCCTTCGCGGCCGGTGTTCTCGAGCAGGAAGGCGAACTCGTCCCCGCCGAGGCGCGCGACGGTGTCGGTGGTGCGCGCGACGCCGAACACGCGCTCCGCCGTCTCCAGCAGGAGCCGGTCGCCTGCGGCGTGACCGAGCGAGTCGTTGACGAGTTTGAAGTCGTCGAGATCGAGGAAGAGCACCGCCATCGAACCGCCCCTGCGATCCGCGAGCGCAGCATCGAGCCGCTCGGCGAAGAGCATGCGGTTGGCCAACCCGGTCAGCGGGTCGTAGTGCGCCTCGCGCGCCCGGCGGCTGGCGGTCCGGAAGCGGAGCAGGAGCAGGATGAGAATGCCGCCCGCGGCTACGAGGACGCCTAGAGCACCCGCGCTCGCCAGGGACACCGCGTCCTCGGCGGTCTTGCCTGCCGCGGCACGGGTGGCGTCGATCTTGCGTTTGAAACCTCTGTAGGTCGGCTCGACTTGATCGCGGTCGAGCCCGGCGGCCTCTTCCAGCGAGCCGGCGGCGACGAGGCCGAGCTCGGTGCGCATCGTCTCTCGCAGCAGTTGCGCCGCGTCGAGCGTGCTCGCCATCTTGGCGTCGCCCGGGAACGTGCGCGCCGCGGCGGCGATCGTCCTGTCGATCCTGGCGCCGAGGAGCTGCGCCTCGTCCGAGATCTCCGCGGAGAGCGAGCCGACGGCCGCCGCGTTCCCGACGAGCAGCCACAGCTCGGTGATGCCGAGCTCAAGGTCGGCGAGTGCGAGCTGCGAGCTGCGTCGCTCGTCCGCGTGGTGCTGCAGCCACACGATGCCCGCCGCTGCGCACAGCAGGACGACGGCGACGAGCGTCCCTACGACCGCGACGCTCGTCAGGGCGCGCGGCCGCCCGGCACGGCGCCGTGCGGGAGGGCCGGAGGTGTGCTTGTGCACCTCTCCTCATATCGGCGACGGCGGGTCGCGCCTGTAGATCTCGCAGCAGCCAGGAAGCAAGCCCCGGGCGTGCTTCTCTAGATGCTCCGCAACGCCGGGAACAACACCACGTCGCGGATCGTCTCGCGGCCGGTGAGGAGCATCGCGAGGCGGTCGATGCCGAGTCCGAGGCCGCCCGTAGGCGGCATCCCATAGGAGAGCGCCTCGACGTAGTCGGGGTCGCCGTGCTCGCCCTCGACATGTTCGGACTGCGCCGCGAACCGGGCCGCCTGCTCTTCGGCGTCGTTGATCTCCGAGAACGCGTTGCCGAGCTCCATCCCGCCGGCGAAGTACTCGAACCGCTCGGTGAGCGTCTCGTCGTCGTCTGTCGGACGCGCGAAGGGCGAGATCTCGACCGGATAGTCGTGGATGATCGTCGGCGCGATCAGCATCGGCTCGACGAAATAGCTGAACGCGTGGTCAATGAGCTGCGCCCAGTCCTTGTCGGCCTCGGTGTCGACGCCCTTCGCGACGAGCGCCGCACGCAGCCCCTCGGCATCGCGAATCCATAGGCCGTGCTCCGCCAGCGCATCGGTGAAGCGGATGCGCTGCCACGGGCGGCGCAACTCGATCTCGTTCCCGCGAAAGCTGACCGCCGTCCGGCCGAGGACACCCAACGCGACAGCCTCGACGAGCTCCTCGATGCGGGCCATCGTGTCGCGGTAGTCGGCGTAGGCCTCATACCACTCGAGCATCGTGAACTCGGGGTTGTGCTTGAACGAGACGCCCTCGTTGCGGAAGTCCTTGCCGATCTCGTACACACGCTCGAGCCCGCCCACGATCAGCCGCTTCAGGTACAGCTCGGTTGCGATGCGCAGGTAGAAGTCGGACTCGAGCTGGTTGTGCCTCGTGACGAACGGCCGCGCGAAGGCGCCGCCGTAGCGCGGCTGCAGGATCGGCGTCTCCACCTCCACGAAGCCCTCTTCGTCCAGATACGAGCGGACAGCTGTCACGATGCGCGCGCGCGTCAGGAACACGTCCCGCGTCTCCTCGTGCATCAGCAGGTCGAGGTAACGCCTGCGGTAGCGCTGCTCGACGTCGGTGAGCCCGTGGAACGTGTCGGGCAGCGGCCGCGTGTTGCGTGTCAGCACAACCAGTTCCTCGGCGAGCAACGACGGCTCGCCGCGCTTCGACTTCGATGCCCATCCGCTGAGGCCGACGACATCACCGAGGTGGACATCGATATCGCCGGTAAGGCTCACATCGCAGATCGCCTGGAGGCGCCCCGAGCGGTCGACGACGTCGAGAAAGACGAGCTTTCCCATGCCGCGCCGTGCCATGACACGACCCGCGATGCGGCGATGCGTCTTACCCAGGCCGCCAGCTTCGAGCGGCTCCGCCTCAGCGAGAACGGCCGCGATCGCGTCCCGGTCGGGGAAACGCTTGGGAGGTGGTGATGGTCTCTCGGTCACGTGCGTGGGCGCGCACGCGCCCGTCGCACGGGTCGGCGCGCGCTCGCAGCTTACGCTGCTTTGATCTCCAGGATCTTGAACTTGAGCACGGTGCCCCGCGGCGTCGCCACCTCGACCGTCTCGCCCTTCTTCCGGCCCAGGATCGCCTTGCCGACCGGCGACTCGTTCGAGAGCTTCTGCTCGGCCGGGTTCGCCTCCGCCGACCCGACGATGAAGTACTCGACCGACTGCTTGGCGTCGAGGTCGCGCAGGCGGACGACCGAGCCGATGGAGACCACGCTCGTGTCGACGGAGCGGGCGTCGATCACCTTGGCGTGCGCGACGCGCTCCTCGAGCTGCGCGATCTTGTGCTCGAGCATCGCCTGCTCGTTCTTCGCATCGTCGTACTCGGCGTTCTCGGCGATGTCACCGAAGGCACGTGCGTCCCGGATCCGGTCCGCGATCTCGCGACGCCGCGTCGTCCGCAGGTGGTCGAGCTCCTTCCTCAACGACTTGTAGCCCTCCGGTGTGAGGATCACGTCCTTCACTGGGTACCGCGCCTCCGTGGAGTCAGGGGAGAAAACGAGACGAGACGAGGCGCCCCCCGCGCCACGCCGGACGAGCATGTTAGCCACCGCGGAGGACGGCCCGCAAGACTTCAAGCCGGCGCAAGCCTCGGATCCGCTCGCACAGGGGGTAAAGCTTCAGCTTGGCCCCCTCCTGGCGCGCGAAGATCCCTGAAAGCGTCCGCTTCGCGGCCCCACGCGCCGCCGTAAACGCAAGCCTCTAGCATGACTGCGTGAACGTCGACCTGCGCAGTCCCTGGTCGATCGGGGACGTCGAGATCTCGACACGCCTCGTGCTGGCGCCGATGGCAGGCGTCAGCGTGCAGGCTTTCCGGCGCCAGGGACGGCGCTTCGGCGCCGGGCTCGTCTGCTCCGAGATGGTGAGCTGCGCGGGTATCGAGCACCGCAACGAGCGAACGCTGGGCTACCTACGTGTGGCCTCCGACGAGCACCCGCTCGCGATCCAGCTGTTCGGATCGGACCCCTCGGTCATGGGAGAGGCCGCGCGGATGGTCGCCGGGACGGGTGCGGATATTGTCGACGTCAATTTCGGCTGCCCCGTGAAGAAGGTGACGAAGACCGGAGCCGGTGCGACGTTGCTCGAGGATCCCGATCAGGCGTGCCGGATCGTCGAGGCGATCGCGAGCGCGGTCGACCTGCCCGTGACGGTGAAGATGAGGCGTGGACTGCGCGACGGCTCCCGCGCCTGCCTCGAGGTCGGGCCGCGACTCGTCGAGTCCGGCGCGTCCTCGCTTACGCTCCACCCTCGCTCGGCGGAGCAGATGTACACCGGCTCGGCCGACCACGCGCTCACGGCCGAGCTCGTCGAGCTCGTAAACGTGCCGGTGGTCGCCTCGGGCGACATCACCTCCCGTGCGCGGGCGCAGGCGGTGCTCGCGACGAGCGGCGCCGCCGCGGTGATGGTGGGCCGCGGCGCGCAGGGCAACCCGTGGACGCTGCGAGAGATGGTCGACGGCGACGGCTCCGAGCCGACGCGCGAGGAGGTCGTGGCCGAGCTCGTCCTGTTCGTGCGCGAGACGGTGCGCGAGCTGGGCGAGCGCCGCGCCTCGAGCTTCCTGAAGAAGTTCTACGGCTGGTATCTCGGCCGCGGCCGGTTCCCGAAGCCGTTCAAGCAGGAGGTCCTGCTGCTCGACTCCACTGAGGCGGTCGAGCGCCGCCTGCTGGCCGCCGCGCCGGGCGCGCTCGAGTTGCTCGACCAGCTCGAGAGCGAGATCCCGGCAGGCGACGAGGTGACGCTCGAGCTCCCCGTCTCCATCTACGGCGGGGGGTAGCGCAGGCGAAGGCCGGGCGACGCCGGGCCTTCTCCCTCACGCGAGGGATATCCGACCGTACGGTTGCCACGTTGACTGAGAGCACGTGGGCAATCGAGTTGCGGCAACTCGCCGGCCGCGCCGTCCCGGCGCGCCGCTACGCCCTCCTGCGGGCGTCGCCGACCCGCGCCGTGGAACGGTGGTGGCGATCGCGTTCCCCGCAGTCGCGTTCGTGCTCTCGGCGCTGTGGGCGTTCCCGGCCCACATCGGGCCCAAGGTCTCGCTGCCGCTTCTGATCGCACTGGTCGCCGCTCCCGTGGTCGCGGAGCGCATCTCGATCCAGTTCGGCCCACGGAGCTGGTACACGGCCGCCACGCCGACGATCGTGCTCGCCGGACTGCTCGGCGGCCCTCTCGTCGGCGTGGCGGCCGGTGCATGCGGTCAGATTCTGTGCACCGACTCGGTATGGCGCCGCCGCTTCGCCGAGGGTGGGCTGGCAGCGACGCAGGGGTGGCTCGCCGGGCTTGTCGGCGGCCTGGCATGGGCGGGTGCGGGTGGGGTCGCCGCGATGACGTGCCTCGCGTTCGCGGCAGCGGTGGCGGCAAATACCGGCGGTCGCGTCACGATCATGCTTTCCAGAGGGGCTCGGCCGTTCGCTGAGATCTTCCGGCGCGGCCTCACCGTTGACGCCGTCGAGGCGCTCGTGATGGCCCCGCTGACGGCGACGCTCGTCTTCACGGCGCCAGCGAGCGAGGCCCTTGTCGGCGCCGCGCTCGCGTCAGGGCTCGCCGCGATCACGGTCGCGCACCGTCTCCGCTTGACGACGATCGAGGCACTCCACGCCGAGCAGGCAAACGCGCGGCGCGATCCGCTCACGGGCGCGCCCAATCGTCGGGCATTCGAGGAGGCTCTCGCGGCTGAGCACGCGCGGATCGTCCGCGGCGGCCTCCCGGCGGGGCTGTTCGTGGTCGACATCGACCATTTCAAGGGCGTCAACGACCGTTTGGGGCACGCGGTGGGTGACGAGGCGTTGGTCGCGGTCGTCCAACGCCTCACGGACGGTCTGCGGCAGTCGGACGTCGTCGCGCGCTGGGGCGGCGAGGAGTTCACGGTGCTCGCCCCGGGGCTCGGCGGCCGGCACGCGGTCGAGCGGTTCGCAGTTCGGATCCGCGCCTTGATCGGGGAGACGCCGATCGTAACCTCCGGCAGCGCAATCCCCATCACCGTCTCTGTCGGAGGCACGCTGCTCGATGGCTCGATCGCGCCGATGGCATCGCTTCAGCACGCCGATGAGGCCCTCTACGACGCGAAGCGGACGCGCGACGCGGCCGCGGTGCACCTGCCGCGGCAGCCGGCGTTGCGTCTTGAGTCGGCCTGATCGAAGTCAGGCGTGACTTCGCCGCGCGAAGGCGGTGAGCACGCCGAGCGCCACGAACACCGTGCCGGACACGTAGCGGCGTGCCTTGAGGAAGCCACGGTGATGGCGCAGCCACTCCCCGGCCGTCCCTGCTGCGAGCGCCCAGGCGCCGTCGGAGACAACCGCGAGCGTGAAGAACACCAGCCCGAGCACGACGACCTGGAGGCCGACCTGCCCGGCGTCCGCGTCCACGAACTGCGGGAGGAAGGCGAGGAAGAAGAGTGCGGTCTTCGGGTTCAGGACGTTCACGACGACCCCTTGGAGGTACCGCCGCGACGACGTCCGCTCCGCGGGTGCATTCGTGGTCGGGTCAACGGGCTCCGGGCGAAGGAGCGTCAGCACGCCGATCACGACGAGGTATGTCGCGCCGGCCAGCTTCACGATCGTGAACGCGGCCGCCGAGGATGCGATCAACGCCGAGATCCCGACGGCCGCTGCGAGAACGTGTACGAGCCCGCCGGTCTGGATCCCGAGCATCGACACCAGACCCGCCCTGCGACCCCCGTCGATCGCCTGCCCGACGATGTAGAGGACGGCCGGCCCGGGCACGACGATCAGCGCCAGCGCAGCGAGCGAGAAGAGCCACAACGTCTCGGTCTCGATCACCGGTTCTGCTCCCACACGAGTCGCAGCCCCTCTAGCGTGAGGAAGGGGTCGACGGTGGAAATCGTCGCCGTGTGCGGCGCGATCAGCGACGCGAGCCCGCCGGTCGCCACGACCTGTACGTCCGGCACGCCGAGCTCACCCCGGATCGCCGCCACGATCCCGTCCACCTGACCGGCGAACCCGTAGACGAGGCCGGACTGAAGGCCGGCAACGGTCGTCTTGCCGATCACCGCCGGTGGCTCCACATAGTCGACCTTGACGAGCCGCGCAGCGCGTGCGAACAGCGCCTCCATCGAGATCTCGATCCCGGGCGCGAGCACGCCGCCGACATACTCGCCCTCCGGCGAGACGACGTCGAAGTTCGTCGAGGTGCCGAAGTCGACCACGATCACCGGGGCGCCGTAGCGCGCCCTGGCCGCGACGCTGTTCGCGATCCGGTCGGGACCGATCTCGCGCGGGTCGTCGTACCGGATCGGAACTCCGGTCTTGACCCCGGGCCCGACGACGAGCAGCGGCGCCGCAAGCCATCGTTCGGCGATGCGCTCCCACTCACGAACGAGCGTCGGTACGGTCGAGGAGAGGCAGATCCCGTCGACAGCCTCGCTGTCGAAGAGCCCTCCCAACATCACCCCGAGCTCGTCGCCCGTGCGCGTCCGGTCGGTTGCGAGGCGCCAGTGGTCGGTAAGACGTTCGCCATCGAAGAGTCCGAGAACGGTCTGCGTGTTGCCGACATCGACGGCTAGAAGCATGGGCGCGATTCTAGGGCGGGGCGGAAACCGGTGTCAGACACCGCTCTCTGTCAAGCGCGGGCGTGTGCCGATTGCGTGCCTATTTGCCAACCGGCCCGGAGGCGGTGTCAGACACCAGGCTCGGCGTCAGGCGCCGGGCTCATCTTCGCGCTGCGAGTCTTCGATCCGCTCGGCCAGATCCTCAGCCGTGAGCAGCGGCTCGTCGCCTTCGCCGCGGAGCTCCTCGACGGTGACGTCGCCCGAGGTGTACACCTCGGCCCGCGGGATGATGCGCGAGGGCCGGTTCTTGTCCCACACCCAGACGTCCTCCATCTGCGCATGGAAGAACGGGTAGCTCGCCTGTGGCACGACCTTCAGTTCGAGCTTGTTGCAGAGATACGTCGCGTCCTGCGTCAGCACGCAGTAGCGAAACAGGCCGAAGACGGCCGTGTATTCCTTCTTGAGGAGAAGCTCGAGCTCCGCCTCGAACTCGTCGAGCTCGTCGAGGTGACTCATGCGTCTGAGTCTAGATGGTCGTTCGGCAACTGCCGCGAACCGGATAACGCCCAGACACATCGCCGGATCGACGTGTTCGCCCACGACCCGTACTCCCGGTAGGAGCCGCGGGCGACCGCGCCGCCCGGCTCGGTCTGGGACGCCCCCGGACGGCACGCCAGTTACCGACCGACCGTCTGCGCGAGAAGGGCGGCAACGGCACCGCGGCCTGGCACCACGAGCTCCGCGTCGAGCTCGTGGAGCGGCTCGAGCGCGAAGCGCCGCTCGTGCAGCCGGGGGTGCGGCACGACAAGCCCGGGCTCGTCGGTCGTAGCCGCACCGTGCAGCAACAGGTCGAGATCGATCGTGCGGGGGCCGTAACGCCGCCCGCCCCGCGTCCGGCCCAGCCGGAGCTCGACCGAGAGGAGCACGTCGAGCAGCACGCGAGGGGAGAGCTCCGTGTCGAGCGCCACGGCACCGTTGAGGAACCGCGGCTGGTCGACAACTCCCACCGGCTCGGTCTCACGGAGTGTCGAGACCGCAACGACCGTCACGCCCGGTGTCGCCGCAAGCAGCTCCACGGCGGCGCGTATCGCAGTCTCCCGGTCGCCCAGATTTGCGCCCAAACCGACGTACGCGCGCATCATCCGCATGACCTTAACGGCGGCTTCACGGCTGCGTTACATCCCCCGCCGCCGACCCCACGTACCTGCAGACATGAGAACGAGAACCCTGTCCTTCCCAGTGCTCGGCGCCGCAGCGCTGACCGCAGTCGTCGTCGGAACGATCACAGCCGGTATTTCCACCCCCACCCCCCTCGCGCCGCAGGCGGTGCGTGAGCGCCTCCCCGTCCAGATCCTGTCCTCGGACGTGGGCACCGACCCGCTCTCCGCAGATGAGTGGTGGCGCGCGGCGATCGGTGCCGAGGGCCTGACGCCGCCAGGCCCAGGTGTTCCGGTCACGATCGTCGACTCGGGCCTCGATGTGACGCACCCGGAGTTCGCGGGACGGCCGAACACGGAGACGCTCAACCCGCAGGAGCCCGCACCGCTCGGCGGCGAGCACGGCACGGCCGTCGCGTCTCTGGTGGGCGCTCCCGCCAACGGTCAGGGGATGGTGGGTATCTACCCGGAGGCGCTCCTGCGCTCGTGGGATACCGCCCGCGGCGCCGGCACATGCCTCGAGAGCGCCGAGATCGTGAACGGCATCCTCGAGGCGACACGACGCGGACGTGGTGTGATCAACCTCAGTCTGGGCGGCCCTGAGCGCGACCGTACGATCGAGCGCGCTGTTGCCGAAGCCGTGCGCCGAGGCATGCTCGTCGTCGCCGCGACGGGTAACGACGGCCTGTCCGGAAGTCCCCTCAGTTACCCCGCGGCGCTGCCGCATGTGCTCACCGTCGGCGCCACGAGCCGCGAGGGAATCGTCGCTTCGTTTTCCAGCCGGTCTCCCTACGTGGATCTGGCCGCCCCGGGAACCGGTGTCACCGTTGCCACGGCCCTCGGGCGCGGTTGGCAGGCGGGCTCGGGAACGAGCTTCTCGACGCCGCTCGTCGCGGGCGCCGCCGCCTGGGTCTGGACGGCCCGCCCTGAGCTCGACGCCGGTCAGGTCGCCGAGATCCTGCGCCGCAGCGCCCGCGACATCGACGCCCCGGGCCGCGACGTGCCGAGCGGCTTCGGCCTCCTCGACGTGCGTGCGGCGCTGGCGCATCCCGCGCCGATCCGCGACCCGTTCGAGCCGAGCGACGGCATCGACGCAGCGTCAACCGGATCGACCGGGGTGCCGTCACTGACCACACCCGCCCGCCCGGAAACCCGTGTCGCAGCCCGCGTCGATGCGTATGAAGATCCGCACGACGTCTACCGGGTTTGGCTCCCCGCACGGCGCACGGTCGTCGTGACGGCGACGACGCAGCCGGGAGACGTCGACCTCGCACTCTGGCGACAACCGGTGGGGAGAGGCCTCCGAGCGAGCGACCGTCTCGTCTCGGCTGCGAGCGAAGGCACGACGGAGATCCTCCGCTTCCGGAACTCCGGTGCCGGGCGGGTCGCGTTCCTCGCCGTCAGCCCGCGCACAGGCAACCTCGACGCCGACTACAGGCTCAAGCTCCGGGTGCGCTAACGCGCTCGACAGACACGGCGGCGTGGTCGACCGGGAGCGGAAGCGAGACGTCGGGCTTTCGTACGCGCACCCGGGCCCGCGCGACCGGCAGCCGCCGCAGCAGCTCCTCCGCGATTGCCGTGGCGAGGGCCTCCAGCAGATGGAACGCAGTGCCACCCGATACCTCCTGTACGACCGCGACGACCCGCCGGTAGTCGACGGCGTCCTCGATCGCATCGGTCGTCGCGGCCGCGGCGTCGCTCGGCTCGATCTCGATGTCGACGAGAAAGCGCTGCCCGTTACGACGCTCTTCCTCGAGCACGCCGTGGTACCCCCACACCTCCAGTCCCTGCAGCTCGATCGCGAGCGTCACGCGATCGCCCCGCGCTCGACGGCCGCAGCCAGCGCCAGCGCCTCGACGTGCTCCCGCACGTCGTGCACGCGGAAGATCGCAGCGCCGCGATCGAATGCGGCCACCGCCGCCCCGACCGAGCCTTCGACCGACCCGCGCCTTGCCTCGGCGTGCCCGAGCGCCTTTCCGATCGTGCTCTTGCGTGACAGACCGACGACGACCGGCCGGCCCAGAGCAACGAGCGTGCCGAGGCCTCGCACCAGCTCGAGGTTCTGGTCGGCCGTCTTGCCAAAGCCGATGCCCGGGTCGAGGCAGACGCGATCCTCCGGGATGCCGCTGTCGACCGCGACGGCGAGGCGCTCCTCCAGGAAGGCCACCACCTCCGACACGACGTCCTCGTAGCGGGGCGAGTGCTGCATCGACCGCGGCTCCCCCTGCATGTGCATGAGACAGAGGTAGGCACCGCTGTCGGCGACCACCCCGGCCATGGCCGGATCGCCGCGCAGCGCGGTCACGTCGTTGACCAGCTGAGCGCCCAGCGCGACCGCGCGCCGCGCGACCCCCGCTTTCGCGGTGTCGATCGAGACCGGCGCCCCCGCGAGCCCTTCGAGCACGGGCACGACGCGGCGCAGCTCCTCGTCGAGGGTCACGCCGGCCGAGCCCGGTCGGGTCGACTCCCCTCCGACATCGACGATCGCGGCGCCGTCGTCGAGCATCTCCCGTGCGGCCAGCACCGCCGCCTCCGCCGACGCGAACCGGCCGCCGTCAGAGAAGCTGTCGGGCGTGACGTTGACGATGCCCATCACCGCAGGCCGCGCCAAACGTTCGTCCAGTGGTGGTCGTCTCATCTCATGGTGGAAGGTAGCGGCATGAAGGCGGACCGTCGCACGGCCGTGGCGGTGCTCACGGTGGTCGTCGCGCTCGCGGCCGTCTCGATCGCGGCAAACGGCGGCGTGCCCGTGGGCTCGGGCGGGGCACGGCGGCCATCGGAGTGGGCGATCGACGTGGCCGTCAGCCTGCTGCTCGTGGTGATGGCCATGGGCTCGGTGTTCGCAGCCGTTGTGCTTGTACTACGCCCGTCGGTGCTCGGCGACGCGGCACCCCTGGTCCGCAAGCGTGGGCGTGTGCTCTCCGCCGGCGTGTTGATAGTGCTCGTCATCCTCGCTGCGTACGGGATACGGCGGCTCGCCGTCGACGAGGGCGCTCGCGCTCGGGTCGGCGGTCTGCTCCCGGGCCAGGACACGACAGACGCGCTGGGCCACACCGCCGACCGATACGAGCCCAGCTTTGCGGCTCTGCCGGTGATCGTCGTCTGCGTCCTCGCCGCCGCGGCAGGTCTGGCGTGGCTGCTGGCCGTGCGGGCACGACGGGACGAGGAAGCCGCCGATGGCTCGATCGCGGAGGCCCTGGCCGCGGTGCTCGACGACACGCTCGACGACCTGCGCGCTGAGCGCGATCCGCGCAGGGCAGTGATCGCCGCCTACGCGCGGCTGGAGCGCGTGCTCGCCGCGCACGGGGCGCCGCGGCGGCCATCGGAGGCGCCGGACGAGTACCTGCGGCGAGTTCTCGCCTCGCTCGATCTCTCCCCGGACGCGGTCTCGCGCTTGACGGCGCTCTTCCAGACAGCGAAGTTCTCTCACCACAAGGTGAATTCGGACATGAAGGACGAGGCGATCGAGGCGCTCGTGAGCGCCCGCGACGAGTTGCGCGAGGCGGCGGAGAGCGCCGCCGCCGAGCGGGAGGCCGCGCTTTTGCAGGCACGGGAGCGGGCGGCCGCCGGATGAGTCACACCGCCCTCCGCGCGGCCCAGATCACGATCTTCCCAACTGCGGGTCTCGCGATCGCCCTCCTCGTGGTTCCGGCGCGCTGGTCGCTCGCGATCCACGTGTGGCTGCTCGTCCTGCTCGCGCTCGCCGGTGTCGCGGGCCTGCGCGCGCTCCGCGGCGCGGTGCCGCGCCGGCCGTCGGTGTTCGACCCCGCGGCCGGAGCCGCACCGGCGCAGCACCGTCTGCCGGAGCTCGAGCGCGTCGAGCGCGAGGTAACGCTCGCGGGGGCGTCGGCCTACGACGTCCATTTCCGGTTGCGCCCGACGGTGCGCGATGCGGCGCTCACGCTGCTCGCAGCCGGTCGCGGCGTCTCCCTCGATCGGCAGCCGGAGCGCGCCCGTCAGCTCCTTGGCGAGGAGACATGGGAGCTCGTCCGCGCCGACCGCACGCCTCCGGCGGACCCGCGCGGACCCGGCCTCGACCGCGCCCGGCTTGAGCGCGTTCTCACGTCGCTGGAGAGCCTCTGATGCGCCTGACGGACGTCCGCTCGCTCGGTGACAGCATCCTCGACGAGGTCGGACGCGCCGTCGTGGGGAAGCGCGACGCCCTCAAACTCGTTCTAATGGGCGTGCTCGCGGACGGGCACGTCCTGCTCGAGGACGTACCCGGTCTCGCGAAGACGCTCGCGGCCCGCTCCTTCGCACGGGTCACCGGTCTCGGGTTCTCGCGCGTCCAGTTCACACCGGACCTGCTTCCCTCCGACGTCACAGGCTCGTCGATCTGGAACCAGCGCGACGCCGACTTCGAGTTCCGGCCCGGCCCGATCTTCGCGAACATGCTCCTCGCCGACGAGATCAACCGAGCTCCGCCGAAGACGCAGGCGGCGCTCCTCGAGGCGATGCAGGAGCACCAGGTGACGGTCGACGGGACGACGCACCCGCTGCAGCGACCGTTCCTCGTGCTCGCCACGCAGAATCCGATCGAGTACGAGGGCACCTACCCGCTCCCTGAGGCGCAACTCGACCGCTTCCTGCTCAGGACGGCGTTCGGTTACCCGTCTGCCGAAGACGAGTGGGAGATCCTCGCCCGCAGGATCGCGCGTCGCGCGGACGAGATCGAGTTGGAGGCGGTCATCGATCGGACGACGTTGCTGGCGATGCAGGCCGCGATCGAGGACGTCCACGTCGAGCCTGCGATCGGCCGCTACGCGGTCGACCTCGTGACGGCGACGCGTGAGAGCCCGAGCGTTGCTGTGGGGTCGAGCCCGCGCGGCAGTCTCGCTCTGCTGAAGCTGTCGCGGTGCCGGGCGGCTCTCGCCGGCCGGGACTTCGTCACGCCCGACGACGTGAAGGCGGTGGCAATCCCGGCGCTTGGGCATCGGCTCGTGCTGAAGCCCGAACTGTGGGTGCAGCGGCGTGGCGGGGCGGACGTGGTGCAGGAGGCGCTCGACACGGTGGCGACGCCCCCCGCCGACGCTACGGCGACTCCGTGACACCCCGACCGACACCACGCCTGACCGGATACGCGGCGCTCGTCGTTGGAGGCCTTCTCTCCGCGCTGGCGCTGCGCAGCGCCGAGCTCGTGGTCGCCGTAGCGCCGTTTGCGCTGGTGCTCGCACTGGGGCTGACGCGTCCTGCGCCCGCGGTGAAGGTCGGCTTCACGCTCGGCACGGAGCGAGCCCTCGAGGGCGACCCGGTGCCGGCGACCCTGCTGCTCCGCTCGGACGCCCCGGTGGCGCGACTCGAGGCACGCCTCGCGCTGCCGCCCGGTGTCGAGCTCGACGGGGAGTCCCTGCCCGCAGCCTTTCGTCTCGCGCGCGACGACGAGCGCGAGCTCGAGCTGGTGCTGCGCACGCGCTGGGGCTCGTGGAACGTGGGCGACGTCCGCCTCCGGGCCCGCGACCGCTTCGGCGTGCTTGCATGGGAGCAGCGTGTCGAACGGGATCACACGTTGCAGACGTACCCGCGGCCGGAGCAGCTGCGCCGGCTGCTCTCCCCCGCGCACACCCAGGCGACGACAGGGAACGAGGTGTCTCCGGTGCGCGGTGAGGGGCTCGAGTTCGCCGACACCCGGCCGTTCGTGGCCGGCGACCGCGTTCGCTCCGTGAACTGGCGCGCGAGCGCCCGCCTCGGTGAGCTCGTGGTCAACGAACGGCATCCGGAGCGCAACGCCGACGTCGTCCTTTTCCTCGACAGCTTCGCGGACGCCGGCCCTGCCGACACGGGCATCCTCGGCCGTGCGGTACGCGCCTCGGCGACGCTCGCGGAGCTCTACCTGCGCAGGCGCGATCGCGTCGGGCTCGTCGCGTTCGGCGGCACGCTGCGCTGGCTCGAGCCGCGCGGAGGGCTCGTGCAGCACTACCGGCTCGTCGACGCGCTGCTCGAGACCCGCGTGCGGTTCAGCTATGCGTGGAAGAACGTGAACGTGGTCCCCGCCCGGACGTTGCCGCCGCGTGCGCTCGTGATCGCAGTCACCCCCCTGCTCGATCCGCGCGCCGTCGGGGCGCTCCTCGACCTGCGCGCGCGCGGGTTCGACCTCGCGGTCGTCGAGGTGGCCGCCGACCCGTACGCGGCGCCCGGCGTCGGTGAGCTCGACGATCTGGCGTGGAGGCTGTGGGCGCTACGCCGCAACGCGCTCCGAGCGCAACTCAGCGCGCTCGGCGTCGCGGTCGCCCAGTGGCGGGATGACGCGCCGCTGGACGCCGTGCTGGAGGGGGTGAGGACATACAGACGCCACGCCACCGTTACGCGGCGCTGATCGCCGCCGTTACGGCGGAGGCTGCCGTCGCCGGGACGACCGTCGGCCTCGTGCTGCGGTCGGAGGGCCCTGTGGCCGCCTGGGCGGCGGGGCTGCTCGGCGCGGTCTGCTCGGTCGTGCTCGCGGCAGCGCTGCTCGGGGGCTGGCCGGCGCTGGTGGCTCCCGCAGCGGCGGCGCTCGGCGCCGGGTATGCGGTCGTGGTGGCAGCGAACGGCGGCTCCCTCGACCTGGCGGCGCCTGTGGTCGCGGTCGCGCTCCTGCTCGTGTGCGAGCTCGCGTATTGGTCGCACGAGCTTCGCGCCACGTCGCCCGACGAGCCGGGCGCCCGCGCGCTGCACGCCGCCTGGCTGGCGCTGCTCGCGCTCGGCTCTCTCGTCCCCGGTGGGGCCTTGCTGGTGCTTGCAGGAGCGGCGCACGTGTCCGGGATTGCGGTCGAGGCCGCCGGCGCGCTTGCCGCCGGTGCCGCAGTGGCAGCCGTCGTGATGCTCGCGCGCGGTGCCCGCACCGAATGAGCCAACCCGTCGCCACGTTCCTCGGCTACTCGGAGGACGACGAACCGCGTCAGCTCGGCGATTGAGAGCCCACAGCACGACATGCGTGTCGAGCGGCAGTCTCGCTCGTTGTCGGTGCCCTCGAAGGCGGCCAGGACATCGGGCGGCAACTCGTCGAAGTCATCGGCAACCCAGACCCGTCCCCCTGGTAAACGTGCGCATGCGACCAGAGACGCGCGAGGCGATCGAGGACATCCACGCGACCGTCTGCGTGAGTGCCGCCTCAGTAAGGCACCCGAAGTGCTACGACGCGGCGGGATCGGGCGGCGGTTGCATCGCCGCACCCGGCAGCGGCCGCGGCGCCGGCTTGAGCGCCGGCTTCTTCTCCGGCTCTGGCTCGGGTTCCGGGGTTGGGACGGCCGCCGGCTCCTCGGCGAACACCGACTCCTCGTCCTCGCCAGCCAGCAGCCGCTCGAACTGCTCGCGATCGATCGTCTCCCGCTCGATCAGGATGCCCGACATGGTGTGCAGCTCGTCCATGTGCTCGCGCAGCACCTTCGTCGCCTTGTCATGCGACTCCTCGATCACGCGGCGGATCTCGTCGTCGATCTCTTTCGCGATCTCGTCCGAGTAGTCGGGCTCGGCGCCCATGTCACGCCCCAGAAACGGCATGTCGTGGTTGCGGCCGAGCACCCGCGGCCCAAGCTTCTCGCTCATGCCGAAGCGCATGATCATCTGCTTTGCGGTATGGGTGACCTTCTCCAGGTCGTTGGCCGCCCCGGTCGTCACCTCGTGGAAGACGAGCTCCTCCGCGGCACGGCCGCCCAGAGTCATCGCCATCTGGTCCATCAGCGTGCCCTTGGTCGTCAGGTAGCGGTCCTCCGACGGCAGCGAGATCGTGTACCCGAGCGCCTGCCCGCGGCTGACGATCGAGATCTTGTGCACCTTGTCCGTCTCGTCCAGGTAGAAGCCGATGAGCGCGTGCCCCATCTCGTGGTAGGCGGTGATCTTCCGCTCCTTCTCCGAGAAGAGCCGCGATTTCTTCTCGGGGCCGGCGATCACCCGCATGATCCCCTCTTCCAGCTCATCCTGGCCGATCGTCTTCGCGCCCCGGCGCGCCGCCAGCAGCGCAGCCTCGTTGATCACGTTCGACAGGTCCGCGCCCGTGAAGCCCGGCGTCGACGCCGCGAGCACGTCGAGCTCGATCTCCTTGGCGATCGGCTTGCCCTTGGTGTGTACCTCGAGGATCTCGCGCCGCCCCCTGCGGTCGGGCCGGTCGACGACGATCTGCCGGTCGAAGCGGCCCGGGCGCAGCAGCGCCGGGTCGAGAATGTCCGGCCGGTTGGTGGCGGCGATGAGGATGATGTTTTCCTTGAGCTCGAACCCGTCCATCTCGACAAGGAGCTGGTTCAGCGTCTGCTCGCGCTCGTCGTGCCCGCCGCCGAGACCGGCTCCGCGGTGGCGACCGACGGCGTCGATCTCGTCGATGAAGATGATGCAGGGGCTCGCCTGCTTCGCCTGCTCGAACAGGTCGCGCACGCGGGAGGCGCCGACGCCGACGAACATCTCCACGAAGTCAGAGCCCGAGATGGAGAAGAAGGGCACGCCCGCCTCGCCGGCGGTGGCGCGGGCGAGCAGCGTCTTGCCGGTACCAGGTGGCCCGTACAGCAGCACGCCCTTCGGGATCCGAGCACCGAGCGCCTGGAACTTCTTCGGGTTCTCGAGGAACTCCTTGATCTCCTGGAGCTCCTCCACCGCTTCGTCGGCGCCTGCGACGTCCTTGTAGGTCACCTTCGGCGACTCGGGCGACATCCGCTTCGCCCGCGACTTCCCGAACGACATCACCTTCGAGCCGCCGCCTTGCATCTGGTTCATGAGGAAGATCCAGAAGGCGATCAGCAGTACGAACGGCAGGAAGCTGATCAGCAGCGACCACCAGGTCGACGTCCCGGTTCCCTTCGAGTCGTACGTGACGTTGTTCTTCCGCAGGATCTCCTCGAACGCGAACTGAGACTGCGCCGTCGGGTAGTGGACCTTGACCTTCGTCTGCGTGGAATCGATGAGCGCGTTGATCTGCTGCCGGTTCGGGTTGAACTTCACCTCGCTGACGTCGCCGGCCTCCGCGCGTGCGATCAGCTCCGAGTACGTCATCTTCTGACCCGCGTCCTTGCGCGGGATCAACGTCTGGCTCGCGAGGTACACGAGCAGGACGATGACGACGAGCGGGAACAGTGCGCTGCGGAAGAAGCGATTCATGGCAGTTCTCTGAGCGTAGCAGCACCTTTTTCGCCCGCCGACCCCCATTTACCGGCAAGCAATAATCTCGCTACGCGAGATTCACGGATCCGCTCGCGCGGATCCTCTTGCGCGAAGATCCCTGAAGGCGTCCGCTGCGCGGCCGCAGGCACGTGCTAGGTGACAGACGGCACGAAGTCTACGTAACAGATGGCACGAAGTCGGGGTGCAGCACGCCTATGTACGGCAGGTTGCGGTATCGCTCCGCGAAGTCGAGGCCGTAGCCGATCACGAACCTGTTCGGGATCTCGAAGCCCACGTAGCGGACAGGCACATCGATCTCCCGCCGTTCGGGCTTCGTCAGCAGCGCGCAGATCTCCAGCGTCGCTGGCCGGCGCGCCTTCAGGTTGCGCATCAGGTACGAGAGGGTGAGGCCGGAGTCGATGATGTCCTCTACGACGAGCACGTCCCGGCCGGCCACGTTGACATCGAGGTCCTTGAGGATCCGCACCACACCCGAAGAGTCCGTCGCCGCGCCGTAGCTGGAGATGGCCATGAAGTCGATCTCGCACGGCACGGTCAGCTGCCGCATGAGGTCGGCCATGAAGAACACCGCTCCTTTGAGCACGCCGACGAGGAGGAGGTCGCGTCCCGCGTAGTCGGCCGAGATCTCGGCGCCCAGCTCGATCACGCGGCCCTGCACCGTCGCCTCGTCGATGAGGATCTCGCCGACCCCGTGATCGACAGTCGTCATGCGGTCCTCCTCGCGGTCACGACGCCCTCCCAGCCGGGCGCCTCGGCGATCCCGGGCACGGCAACCACCGCGTCGCCGTCCACAACCAGCGGCCACTCGTCGCGCTCTGCTCTCGGCACCTTCGCGTCCACAAGGAGATCCTGCACTTTTCGGCGCCGGCCTGCGAGCCGATCCCCCGGGCGCCGCGAGCGCACACAGAGACCCGGCCGGCTCGCCTCGAGCTGCCACGGCCCCCACTCCACGGTTCCCTCGAGTGAGAGGCGGTCGTACTCGCGCACCGCGCGGATGCCGCCGCCGAGGTCGGCCGCCTTCGTTCCCTCGCGGTGGGAGAGCAACTCGACGAGGGAGCGCTCGAGGGCACGCGGGAGCCTCGGCGCCTCGTCCGCGAGCGCGAGCAAGTTCGCCTCGGCGCGAGCATCGAGCCGGCGGAGCAGCGGCAGGATCTCGTCACGGATCAGGCCGCGCTTGGTGTCGGAGTTCGTCTCGTCGACCCGGAAGGGGAGGCCGTGCGCGCTGCAGTAGGCCGCGGTCTCCTCGCGCGTGACGCCGAGCAGCGGTCGGACGACGCCGTCCTCGCGCTTCGCCTTGATGCCGCGGGTCGAGCCGCTGGAGACGAGGCGGTAGAGCACGGTCTCGAGCTGGTCGGTGGCCGTGTGCCCGGTGGCGCGCAGCCCGTAGGACGCCGTGGCGCTGTAGCGCGCGTCGCGCATCGCGGCCTCGGTGGCGGCGGGCTCGACGTGCACGACCTCCGCGCCGAGCACGTCGGCGCAGTGCCGTGCGTCCTCGTCGGCGGCGGCGCCGCGAACGCCGTGGTGCACGTGCACGGCGCGGATGTGGTAGCCGAGCGCGCCGAGCACGTGCCACAGGCACGTCGAGTCGGCCCCTCCCGAAACGAGGCAGGTGACGGCGCCGCCGGCCGGGATCAGGTCGTGCGCGGCGACGAACCGCTCGATGCGCGCGTGCAGCTCCTGCACGCAGTCATTGTGACCGAAGCCTCGTTCCTAGGAGCCGAGGGACGTGAGGTCGGTGATGCTGGCCGTCTCGGCCTCGAGCGGCAGGGTGATCTCGACGGGCATGCCGTAGTCGAACATCTCGAATGTCATCGATGCGTCGAGCCGCTCGGTCGAGCCGGGCTGGGTGATCGAGAACGTCATCTCCATCCGGCGCACGAGGTTGTCCTGGCCGACCCACACGTCGACGGGGATCTCCCGCAGGCCGGTCTGCTTGACCAACTCCTCGAACATCGAGCCGAGAGCTTCGCGCGTGCTCCCCGCCGGGACGAGGTTCTTGTACTTGAGCAGGTCGATCGTGGTCACGTAATGCGTGGCCTGCTCTCCGCGCACATCCTCCACGCCGACCGGCTTGATCTCGCCCGCGATGGCCTTCAGATACTCGAGCGTCGACTGCGGGCCGTTGTTGGCGAACTGCATGAGCTGGTTGAGATCGAGGCCCGGTATCTGCCGCGCAGCGTCACGCAGGTCGATCTTGACCCACTCCTTGCCGTCGGGGAGCTCGGAGGAGAGGAAGGGGAAGCGCATGTACATCACGAGCCCGTCCATCACCGCCTCGATCTTCCAGGCCTCCGGGTCGAGGTCGATACCGCTCGCGTCGCCGCCGAACGCGCCCGCCATCTCCTTCATCAGGGTCGCGAACGCCGACATGTCGAGCGACATCGCGGTCTTCCCGACCTTCGTGTCGAAGGCGCCGTCGCCGGTGAACGCCAGCGTTTCGGAGAAGCCGGGCATCGCCATCTCCATCGCGAAGGTGAAGCGTCCGCTGGTGGCGTCTGCGCTGCGCTCCGCGGACTCCGACAGCGCCTGCAGCGAGATCGGCTGTGCGACTGCCGCAGTGCCGCCCGCGCCGCCGCCGCAGCCGGTCGCGACGAGAGCCAGCGAACCGATCGCGGCCAGGAAGGCCACCGGTCGACGGAGAGAGGCCATCAGGTCTCGTATCGGCACCGACGTGCTCACGCTTGAGCGTCGCCGAACAGCGGCGCGACGGCCCAGCGGCGCAGTGCCTCCGACGCCGCGACCACACGGTCGACCGGCAGCACGTACGGCTCCGCGTGCAGGACCGGCTCGATCCGCGGCGTGGGAGAGCGTCCGTCCGCCGCGTCCAGCACGTAGCGGATCGGCAGGGCATGCCCGACGGCGAGGACGACGTCCTCGGTGCGGGCCGACAGGAGCTCGAGCGCGTCCGCGACGCGGCAGGCGGCATCCCCGCGGCTCTCCCCGCCGCCGGGGCACACCTCGTCGGCGGGCAGAGCCCAAGCCCATTGGCGGTACGCCTCGAGCGGCCCCGCGTCGAAGCGGCCGAAGTGGATCTCGTTGAGCTCGGGCAGCACGAGCCGGGAGACGCCCCGGTTGCCGAGAGCGAGCTCGAGCGTCTCCTGCGTGCGCACGAGCTCGCTCGCAGCGGCGACGCCGACGTACTCGCTCGCCAGGCGCTTTCCCAGTGCCAATGCCTGGTCGCGCCCGCGGGCGCTGAGCCCCTCACCGGGCGGCGTGCAGCTGACGACGTCCCGCTCGTTGGAGAGCGAGTGCGCATGCCGGACGAGGATGAGCGTCTTCATGGTCAGGGCTACAACAGGACGCTGCGGTACGCGAGCACCCGCCGCATCCCGATCGCGTCGTAGAGCGCGATCGCGGGCGCATTCTCGGCGCGGACGAATAGGCACACGCGCGGCACGCGCTCGAGCAGGAGCCGCACGAGGTCACGCAATCCTCGCGCCCCGTGGCTCTGGCGGCGCGCGACCGGGTCGACCCACACCTGTGACAGCTGCACGGCGGCCGGCGTCCACGCTGACGCCTCCGCCTTGAACAGGATCACGCCGTCGGCCTCCCAGATCCACGAGCGACCCTCCTCGATCTGCACGCGCGTCCTCCAGCGGAAGCCGTTGGGATCGCGGGTCAGCGGGTCGACGCCGAGCTCCTCCTCGTGCGAGGCAGCACACGCAGGGACGAGGAGGTCGAGGTCGCGCAGCCGTGCCTGCCGCAGGCCGGTGTCCCCGGAGCTCGGTGCCTCGTCGATCACGTACACGGGCTGCCCGGGACGATCGGCGCGTGGCTCCGGCAGCTGGCGTCGCGCCGCCTCCCACAGGTCGGTCACGGCCGATTCCTCGCCGATCAGCATGCGGGCTCCCGACCGGGCCGCGAGCGATGCGAAGGCGCCGCATCCCCGCCCGGACGGCACGACGTTCGTGCCGAGATGGACGAGGCCGGCCAGCTCCCGCCCGTCCCCGAGCGCTGCGAAGCGGCCGTGCCCGCGCCGTGCGACGTCCTCGAGGAACACCCGCTCGACGGGATCCCTCGCGCAGAAGCGGAGGATCTGATCGGTCGTGGGCTCGACGAGTTTCCCGGACATGTCCGGGAAACTCTAAGCCGCCACTACCCTGGTGCGCGGGTCATGAGCCGGAAGCCGTAGGCTTCCGGCCATGCCAATCCATGTGAGAGCCAATCCCGGCGACTACGCCGAGGCGTGCCTGCTTCCCGGCGACCCGCTGCGGGCGCAGTACATCGCCGAGACCTTCATGGAGGACGTCGTCCAGAGAAACTCGGAGCGTGGCATGCTCGGCTACACGGGCACGTTCGGCGGCAAGCCGGTATCGGTGCAGGCGAGCGGCATGGGCTGCCCGTCGGCTGCGATCGTGATCGAGGAGCTGGCGCAGCTCGGCGTCAAGAAGATCATGCGCGTCGGCACCTGCGGCGGCCTGCAGCCGGACCTCGCGATCGGCGACCTCGTGATCGCACTGTCTGCGACCGGCGCCGACTCGACTGCGTCCCACTACGTCGCGGGCGAACCGCACGCACCCACCGCCGACTTCGCGCTGGTGCACGAGGCGGTGCACCAGGCGAAGCACCTCGGGAAGCCGGTGCGCGTGGGGCCGATCGTCTCCAGCGACATCTTCTACCAGCCCGATCCAGCCCAGGCACGGCGCTGGTCGGAGCGCGGCATCGTCGCCGTGGAGATGGAGGCGGCGATCCTGTTCACCCTCGGCCCGCTGCGCAAGGTGCAGGCGGGATGCATGCTCATCGTCAGCGACGTGATCGTGGAAGGTGAGTTCGTCCGCATTTCCGACGAGGACATGCGGAAGGCGGTCGACGAGATGACCGAGCTGGCGCTGCACACCGTCACGGCGTGACCGAGACCGTCTTCCTCGTCAACCCAGCCTCGGCGAACGGGTCGACGGGGAAACGGTGGCCCGAGCTGGCCCGGCGTGCGGCCGCGGTCGGTCTCGAGGGCGACGCGCTGCTGAGCGAGCGCCGGGGCCACCTGGCCGAGCTCGCCCGTTCTGCGGCGTCCGGCGGCGCTTCGCTGCTCGTCATCGTCGGCGGCGACGGCTCGGTCAACGAGGTGGCGAACGGCCTCGTCGACGTCCCGAGCCCGCCGGCGGTCGCAGTCGTGCCCCGCGGCACCGGCTGGGACTTCGTCCGCACGTTCGGGATTCCGCGGGGGATCGAGGACGCGGCGCGCGTGGCGCTCGGCGGCGTCGAGCGCGCGATCGACCTCGGTGCCGTGTCCTACCGGTCATGGGACGGCGAGGAGCGCCGAGCGGTCTTCGCGAACGTCGCCAGCGCGGGCATGAGTGGAGCGATCGCGCAGCGGGCGAACGAAACGTCCAAGGCGCTCGGTGGCAAGGCGAGCTACCTGTGGGCAACGTTCGCGGTGTTCGCGCGGTGGTCGGCGACCGACGTCGAGGTCACGGTCGACGGCGCCACCCGCGCGGGACGGATGTTCGACGTCATCGTCGCCAACGGCCGCTTCTTCGGCGGCGGCATGAAGATGTGCCCCGAGGCGGAGCCCGACGACGGCCTCTTCGACGTGGTCACGATCGGCGACGTGACGAAGCGCGACCTGGTCGTCACGATGCCGAAGATCTACCGCGGCACGCACCTGCCTCACCCCAAGGCGGAGCTTCTGCGCGGCCGCGCAGTGTCCGTCAGAAGCGAGGCACCGATCCCGATCGAGATCGACGGAGAGCAGCCGGGTACGACACCCGCCTCCTTCGAGGTGCTACCGCGCGCCCTGCGTTTGCGCGTTCCCGCGTAACCCGCGCGGCTACGCCGCGGTCTTGCGAGACGACGTCGCCCGCGTGGACGTCGTCGTCTTCGGCTTCTGCGCACGCTTGAGGCTCGCGAGCTCCTTCTCGAGCTTCGCGACCCGTGCTTCGAGCCGGTCGATGCCGCGCACCTTCCTGCCGAGGTCGTCCACAGTGGCCCGCAGGTCGTTGAACGCCTTCACCGCCTTCGTGCCGCCCGGGAGCTCGGTGATGCGGTTCAACGCCTCCTCGCCCTTCCGGGCCAGCCGCGCGATCGCATCCTTGTCGGTCTTCTGCTTCGTTGTCGCCATGACGTATTCGTAGCAGCCCGGCGCCCGCGATTCAGCTGCGGATCACCACCGGCGTCCCTTCGTCCGCCTCGTCGAAGAGCCGCAGGAGCTGGGAGTTGGCGACGCGGACGCAGCCGTACGAGACCGCCAGCCCCAGCTTGTACGGCGCGTTCGTTCCGTGAATGGCGATCGGACCGCCCTGCGTCCAGTGCTGCAAGGTGGGAGAGAACGCCGAGATGCCGACGGCGCCCGGGCCAAAGGGCCCGGTCGGGTCGGCGGCGAGGAGCCGCTGGTTGACGTAGTAGCTGCCGATCGGCGTCGGCGTTCCCGGCTTTCCGATCGCCGCGGTCGTGGAGAGCACGCGCTCCCCGTCCCGGTAGAGGGTGACGCGGCGGTCTGAGAGGTCGACGACGATCCGCGTTGTTACGCGTGACAGACGGACGTCGGCGGCGCGCACCCACCCGACCGAGCCGTTCGGACGGACGGGCAGCTGCACGCGGTACCACGCGGGCGCGCACGAGCGGTCCCGCCGCACCGCCAGCACCCCGAGCACGGTGGGAACGCCGTTGACGTTGATCGGCTGGAAGCGAGCGACGGGATCGCCGCCGGGCACGCGTCGAGCCGCCGTCGTACGCACGACGGTGGCAGCGTACGCGGCATCCGCGGCGCCGAGCTGACGCGCATCCGGCCCGCAGGTCGGCTCCGGCAAGGGCACGGAGGCGGGGACGGTGGGCGCGGGCGCCGGGGCAGACGCCTCCTCGTCGCCGCTACCGCAGCCCGAAGCCAACACGATCACGCCCGCGAGCGCGACGGCGGCGGCGAGTCTCCGTGCCATGAGGAAATCATGCCCTGCGTGACCGGCCGGGTCTACACGGTCGCCCCGAGGGCAGCGGCAACCTCGGCCAGCGTGTCCGCCGCGGAGGCGGCGACCACGAGCTCGGCGCGACCGTCGTACCCGGTTGGCTCGCGGTTCAAGATCGCGACGGAGCCGCCCGCGGCGAGCGTCTCTCCTGGGAGCTCGGCGACGGGCCACACCTGAAGCGAGGAGCCGACCACGAGCAGGAGCGACGCCTCCCGGGCGAGTCGTTCGGCACGGGCCATCGCCGACGCGGGCAGGAGCTCGCCGAACAGGACGACGTCGGGCTTGACGACGTCGCTGCATGCCCGGCAACGCGGGACGGGCGCGTCGGCGAGTTGTTCGAGCACGCCGTCGAGCGGCTCGGGCGTGCCGCAGGCGAGGCACACGGCGCGCCTGATCGAGCCGTGCACCTCGACGACCTCGCGGCTTCCCGCCCGTGAATGGAGCGTGTCGATGTTCTGCGTCACCACGGCCCCGACGAAGCCCGCCCGCTCGAGGGCGGCGAGTGCGAGGTGCCCGCGGTTCGGCTCCACCTCGAGGAAGGAGCTGATGCGGGGGCCGTACCAGGCCCAGACTCGCTCGGGATTGCGGCGGAACGCGTCGATCGTGGCCACCTCGTACGGGTCGACCTCCGCCCAGATCCCGGTCGCCGAGCGGAAGTCGGGCAAGCCGCTCTCCGTGCTCATGCCAGCGCCCGTCAGCACGACGCACGGCTGGCGCTCCCGGATGAGACACGCAAGCGCAGCGGCGGACATGGCGCGAGTCTAGGTTTCCCCCGTGGACGGATTCGCCTTCTCCCACCAGGTGCGCGTCCGCTTCGCCGAGACCGACGCGCAGGGCATCGCCCACCACGCCGCCTACGTGGTCTGGCTCGAGGAAGCCCGCGTGGCGTATCTCGACGCTTTCACGGGCGGCTACAAGCACATCCAGGAGCAGGGACTCGAGGCGCTCACGACGGGTGTTCACCTGGAATACCGGGCGGCCGCCGGCTTCCACGACGTGCTCACCGTGTGGACGCGCTGCGCCGAGATCCGCGGCGCACGGTTCCGCTACGAGTACCGGATCGAGCGTGCCGGAGAGCCCGTGGCCGAGGGGTACACGACCCATGCGACGGTGGCGCGCGGCACCCACCGCCCGACCCGCGTGCCGGCGTGGTTCGTTGAGGCGATCGAGGCAGCCGAGAAGCGTTAGCCCGAGCCCTGGGCTGTGCCCGGGGCGTGCTTTCCATCAGCGCAAAGCACGCCCCGGCCAGAGGCCGGGGCTGGGCTCAGAATACGAACAGCTCGACGCCGCCGGAGACGTTGAGCTCGATGCCGGTGATGTAGCCGGCGAGGTCCGAGCAGAGGAACGCGATTGCGTTCGCGATGTCCTGCGGCTCGCCGGGGCGCTTGAACACGGTGCGGTTTGCGATCCGCTCGTTCATGACCGGGTTGGCCATGTGGAAGGCCTCGGTGCCGATGATCCCCGGCACGATCGCGTTGCAGGTGATCCCGTAACGGCCGCCCTCCATCGCCAGCGTCCTCGTCAGGCCCAGGATCCCCGCCTTTGTCGTCGAGTAGCTCGCCTGGCCGAAGCCGCCCAGCGTTCCCGCAACCGAGGCCATGTTCACGATCCGGCCCCAGCGCCGCTCCTTCATGAACGGCCACACGGCCTGCGAGCAGTTGAAGCCGCCGGTGAGGTTGACGCGCAGGTCGCGTTCCCACAGCTCCGGCCGCTGGTCGGGGAACTGGCCCACGTGGTCGAGCGTGCCGGCGTTGTTGATCAGGATGTCGACCGCGCCGAGCTCGTCGACGGTTCGAGCGACGGCGGCGTCGACCTGTTCGCGATCGGTGACGTCGCAGCGCACCGCGATGGCGCGCCGCCCGAGCCCGCGGATCTCCTCCACCGTCGCCTCGGTGTGCACCATCCCCTGCGCGACCGCGGCCTGCGCCAGCACTCCGTACGACTCGGCGGCGCTCGTGTCGGACTCGACCAGGATGTCGGCGATCGCGACGTCGGCGCCGGCCCGAGCGAGCGTCAGGGCGTCCGCGCGTCCCAGGCCGCGTGACCCGCCGGTCACGAGCGCCACGCGGCCTGAGAGATCGATCTCTAGAGCCATGAGCGCGATCCTACGCCGCCGGCGCCCGGCGGGAGCCGGGCAGCCGAGAGAGAGGGCAACGGCGGTGCCTGACTGAAGTCAGGCACCTAACGGAGAGCCCTGCTCGGCAGGGCTCGGCTCACCTGGCAGAAGGAGATCTTCCTTCCGAAGGAAGGAAGATCTCCTTCGCGATCACGAGCCGCTGGATCTGCGAGGTGCCCTCGTAGATCTGGAACAGCTTCGCGTCGCGCATCAGCTTCTCGACCGGGTACTCCTTCATGTAGCCGTAGCCGCCGAACACCTGCACCGCGTCCGTCGTCACCTTCATCGCCGTGTCGGCCGCGAAGCGCTTCGCGAACGACGAGTACATGGTCGCCTTGCGACCCCAGCCCTGGTCGATCATCCAGGCCGCCTGCCAGCACAGCAGCCGCGAAGCCTCGATCTCGGTCGCCATGTCGGCGATCATGAAGTTGACTCCCTGGTTCATGGCGATGGGCATCCCGAACTGGACCCGCTCCTTGGCGTAGTCGACGGCGAGCTCGTAGGCGGCCTGCGCGACACCGACGCCGCCGATCGCAGTGCCGGGCCGGGTGAAGTCGAGCGTCTGCATGGCGATCTTGAACCCCTCGCCCTCGTCGCCCAACCGGTCGACCGAAGGCACGACGACGTCCTGGAACGCGATCGCCGACGTGTCGGTGGCGCGCTGCCCCATCTTGTCGAGGTGCTTCTCGACGGTCACGCCCTCCGCGTCCATGGGCACGACGAAGGCGGACAACCCCTTGTGTCCCTTGGCGCGGTCGGTCGAGGCGAAGCAGACGATCCAGGCGGCCTTGCCGCCGTTGGTGATGAACATCTTGGAACCGTTGAGGACGTACTCGTCACCGCGGCGAACGGCTGTGGTCTGGATACCGGAGACGTCGGAGCCGGCGCCGGGCTCGGATAGCCCGAAGCAGCCGAGGATCGGCTCCTCGACCAAAGGGCCGAGCCACCGCTTCTTCTGTTGCTCGGTGCCGGCGACGAGGATCGGGCCGGCGGCCAGGCCGTTGGCGCCGATCGAGGTGCCGATGCCGGAGCACCCCCAGTTCAGCTCCTCCCCCACGAGCATGCCGTCGAAGCACGGCAACTCCGGGCCGCCGAGCGACTCTGGCAGGTGGAGGTTCATCAGCCCCACCTCGTGCGCCTTGGCGATGATGTCGTCCGCGTGCGTCTGGTGCTCGTCGTACTCCGCCGCCTTGGGGCGGATCTCCTTCTCCGCGAACTCCCGCGCGAGCGCGCGCAACTCCCGCTGCTCGTCGGTCAAGGCGAACGAGACGCCGCCTGCGATCCCTGTCTCCAGCGTGGCCATGGCCGAGGCTCCCAAACGTCGATTGACTAGTCAATCAACAATTGTAGGCGACCCGCCGGACACGGGTCAAGAGCCCGCGCTGAGACTCCAGGGGGTGTCTGTGTGGCGCTGGCACGCCGCCTCCGGGACGCGCGTGCAGATCCTCTCGGAGATCCACTGGGAGGTGCGGTCGGGAGACTGCTGGGCGCTCCTGGGCCCCAACGGAGCGGGCAAGACGACGCTGCTCACGGTGGCAGCGGCGGTCGAGTTCCCGAGCAGCGGCACGGTCGAGATCCTCGGCCGCACGCTCGGCGAGACCGACGTGTTCCGCTTGCGCGAGGAGATCGGCTTCGTCGACTCCCGGGCCGGCCGCCGCTTTGCGCCCAGGCTCTCGGTGCGGGAGATTGTGCGCACCGGTGCCACGCAGACGATCGGCTACTTCGAGGAACGGCTGACCGGGACCGAGCTCGAACGTGCGGACGAGCTGCTGGCGCTGCTCGGTCTCGGCGCGATCGCACGACGGCGCTTCGCCGACTGCTCGCACGGCGAGCGCACACGTTGCCTCATTGCAAGGGCGCTGATGCCGCGGCCGCGCCTGCTCCTGCTCGACGAGCCTGGCTCGGGGCTCGATCTGTCGGGTCGCGAGACGCTGCTGGGCGCGCTCGACCGCCTCGTGGCGGACGATCCTCTCCTCGCCCTCGTGACGACCACGCACCACCTCGAGGAGCTGCCGGCGACGACAACCCACGCGCTGCTCCTGGCCAGCGGTCGCGTCGTGGCGACCGGGCCGGCCGACTCGACGCTGACGGACGGTCTCCTGTCGACCTGCTTTGGCCTCCCCGTCGTGGTCGGGCGCGCGAATGGCCGTTGGCAGGCGGTCGCCTCCTAGAGCATCTCCGCTATCAATGCGGCCGCGCGCGCCGCTCCGTTTGCTTCCACCGGCACGTAGTCCACCTCCCTGCCGATCTCCTCCGCAATCGCCTCCGCGATCACAGGCGCACCCGCAGTCTCGAAGTCCATGCAGCGACCGGCGCCGTAACGATCGAGACGGTGCCTCACGTGGAGGTTCTGCTCGAAGTGGTGTCGCAGCGGGAAGTAAAGGAACGGCCGGCGGTTCGCGGTCAGCTCCATACTGGTTGTGAGCCCGCCCTGGACGACCGCCAGGTCACACGCGGCCAGATGTCGGTACAGCTCGTGCACGTACGCGCACACCTCGAGGCCCTCGTGCGACGGGAGGCCCGCCGGATCGATCCGCGGGCCCGCGACGACCACCATTCGCAGGTCCGACACGTTCGCCTTCGCCTCCGGATAGGCAGCGATCACACGCCGCAAGAGATCGCCGCCCACCCCCGACCCGCCGACCGAGACGATGCACACCTTCTCGTCCTGGTGATAGCCGAGCTCGGCGCGGAGCCGCTCCCGGTCGGCGAAGTCGCCCGGGTCGAACCCCGTTACATAACCGGCGAACGAGAAGTGCTCCTCCGTCCAGTCACGAATCAGCGGCAGGTCGGGGCCGAAGCCGTCCGGCACGATGTCGTCGGCGTTGCCGACGAAGATGGCCCGGTCGCGGATGCGCGGAAAGCGCGCTATGTGCTCGATCATCTCGGCGTTGTAGTCGGCGGTCACGAACGCCTCCCGCTCGCCGCCGTCGCTCATCGGAAGCCACCCGACGAAGTCCGTCAGCCACACGTACGCGGCGCGCTTCTGCTCGGGGTTCTCGTGCAGGTAGTAGTCCAGCTCCCACGCCTCGTCACCGATCCAGAGGTCGTACTGCTCCTCGCGAACGAGGTCGTGGAAGACCATGAAGTTCGAGAGCAGGATCTCGTCCATGCGACGGATCGCCTGGAAGCAGTGCAGGTCGTGCTCCGCGGACTCCGACTCGATGTGGTGCGACTCGTTGGCGAGGTGGGCGCTCGCCGGGTGGAT
>Ga0247727_10000333_pt1 | contig 114501 bp, 112 predicted proteins | sample WisWelCaveWW1625_FD_202498 | JGI IMG/M metagenome (GOLD analysis project Ga0247727, IMG submission 202498) | Biofilm microbial communities from Wishing Well Cave, Virginia, United States - WW16-25 | ecosystem: Environmental > Aquatic > Deep subsurface > Groundwater > Cave microbial mat... | reverse complement strand
ACCAATCCATTAAATGTTCACCCAATAAATTCTACGAAGAATCAATCAGAAAAAATGCAGCTTGAAAACAATGGAAAAATTAACTTAAATTCGATGACCTTTGGTACAGGAAATGGGGAGTATTACAGAGTGCCGAAAACTGGGTTTCGTGTGTCAGGTGGTGCTATTAGCACCTGCTCCTTTGTAATTATCCATTTAGGCATTGTATCTGCCTTGGCAGTTATATCCAAAATGGCAGAATCGTATTTCACAAGTTGTTCTTTGTATCGATTAATTTTTGATTGCAATTCCTCAATCGCTTTTTTCTTTTTCGCTTCCCGATCTTCTTTGGTAGCATTTTGTATTCCGTTTCCGATCAAGCCACCGAGGGCGGTTCCTAAGAGAACCCCGATAAATGTGCCTGAATTACTTTCACGTTTTTTTGATTTTTCTTTCGGTTTATTCTTTTTGTCCTTCCCGTTTATGGTATCGTTAGCTTTGGTTGCATTGTCAATGCCATTTCCGACAAGACCACCGCCAACGGCTCCACTCAACATCCCGGTAAAAATCATCCAATCCCCGGTTTCGGATTTAATATCATGCTCCTTTTGCCGGAGGTCGTTGAGTGTTCTCCTAATACCCTCCCGTTCCTTGATCAACCGGCCTTTTTGTTTGATGGTATCTGACCACGCGAGATTTGTGGTTTTGGTTTCCTTTTCCTCGTATTGTGGTTCATCCGAAACGATTCCGTGAAGACTTTTCAATAGCGAGTTGCTAACCATTTCTTTATGCGTTTCAACCCCGGTGGTTTTGTTTCCCCCATTTTCCTTTTTGGCCTTCCAGTTTGTCCACCTACACGTTTCGCCGCAAAACCTCGCATCCTTTCGTTTGGCGACAAAAGATTCGCCGCATTGCTCACAATTGCTTGTATTTCCTGCTCCTGGTCCCATATCTCCCTCTTTTTGTATTGTATTGATTTTCAATTCTTCCAACGGCTAACAAACGTTTGCACCAATGGAAATATCGGGGCAGGAAGTTTCCCTGCCCCGATAACCTGTTCATCCTTTTTTGTTAATCATCCTCCTCTTCTTCGTCTGCTCTTTCAAGGAGGTTATCGAGTTGTTCTTCGAGTTCATTAACAGTATCCGCTTCGTCGCGTTTGTACTGAACCTCGATGACGATTTCACCTTCGCCGTTTACACCGGTCAAACTGTGTTTGAGTTCGGTTTCAACCAACGCTTCTGTGAATTCCGGCATTAATTCTGCCGGAACTTCAAACTCTGCCTTTCTCATAAACTTTCCTTTTTTTACTGTTTAACTTACTGTTCTCATTTTTAACCGGACAATCCGGCCTTGCGCATTGTGCCGTCCATAGAATTGTTTTTCCGGCGGTGATCTCGCTTTCATTTTCCTGATTTTAGTTAACCACTACTTCTCACCTTTTGACCCGTAAAAACGCTTTACGTTGCGGCGCATGAAATCCAACACTTCGCTTTTTTTGAAAAGAAGTTTGCGCCCGATTCTGTAATAGGGCATTCCCTTCTTTTTGTAATTGTGCAAAGTGACCTTCGAGCAGTTCAGAAACTTCCTGAGTTGTTCAATGGTAAAATGCTCCTCCTGGTCATGAGGTTTTGGTTCGGGTAACTTGGGCAGCAGTGATGCCGCTGTGTCCTTCATCAGCTTTATGAACTCCCCGACCGTGAGTGCATAAAGCGGCTTATTCAATTGATGTTCCATCTCCACATGATTTAGATATTCTACTATAAAGTTACGGCTCGGAGAAGGGTGTTGGGTTACCCAATGGGTAGCCCTGAATTTCATTTTCTCAATGAAATCAAGGTTTGTGGAGGGTCACTTTTTTAAGTGATCGAAGGGAAATTGATGAAAAAATCAGTCGAACGACTGCAAATCCATGTCAATGGATTCGATAATTTTCTTCAGGCCGAGCCGTTCAAACTTGCCCCTTACGTAGATGAGGTCTTTTCTCAGAGCTTCTTCGCCTTTTTTGCTATCCTCGTTTTTTACTTTGAGAGGATTCAGCAGATGCTTGTAAAGGTTGTCTTGGTTGTTCCCTGTAAGGAAGTGGGCGATTTCAGCGAGAGGTTTCTTGTCTTGAGAGAATTTGAATTGGTAGTTGAGGTAATGCAGGAACAGGGCGCGGCGGCGTGTGGTGAATTCGGTGTTTTCAGAAATAGTGTCTTCAATGCCGTCCAGTTCGTTTGCATTTTTTAAAGCAAATTGGTCGTCTGGAGGTAATCTGAGTATTGTAAAGTACCGGTGGTTGCTCATGCACCTTTTCGCCCCAGACATGAACAGTTTGTATTCCTTGTCTTCCATGAGATGACGGGCGGGGTCGTCAATCTTCTTATTGTGCATAAGGTCGAACAATTTCAAGGAACCCTGTCCAAAATAATCGGTGAGATTGCAGTTGGCAAGTTCGCGGCACTTGCTTTTGTACTTCAGCAATATCGGTTCAATGTCTTTTTCGTAGATGTCATCATAGTTCTCCTTTTCCTGAAACCGCTTGGCGATTTTCATCAATGAGCCACTGACTTCTACCTGCTCCGCATCGGAAAAGGCTTCCATCGACCGTTTAAAGTCATTGGAAAATTTTACGATCAACTCGTTGATGAGCATGTAGCGGTCGCGGGGGATTTTTTCTTCTTCGTCGAGAATCATACTGAGTTAGGAGTGGGCTAAAGTACCGATTTTGGGTAATTTTGATTGGCACGGATTTAATAATTCATTGCACGTTGGAATTTTGAGTGCCATTGAAACATTGCTTTCCGCTGAAACAATAAAATCGAAACCGAAAAATAAGTTGACCCCAAAATGAAATACCATTTGTTGCTATCTGAGAATTGTAGTCAAGGAACGTTTAATAAATTCAACTTGGAGGGAGTTCATTTTCCGGCAGAAATATCCCTTCCAAGTTTTCCATATTCTCTTCATTCAAATATTGTTTTACTTGCTGAATTTGACGAACCTATTTCCGGTGAGATAAGGGTCATTTTTGAGACATTTGATGAAAATAATCAATCAGTACTTAAAATTGGGGGTAGGAATCTAATTTCTGAGACTCAATTGAACGTATCCCTTATTGCACCTATTTCCTTTGAAATTCTTTCGGTCGGAACATTAGTTGCTCAAATATTTATTGACAAATACCGCTTCGAGCAGAGGTGGCTCATTAAACTCGGCGATGGCCCTTTTCATGCAAGAACTGACAGACCAATGACAGGCGGCGTACTTGGACTTAATTCCACGGCTTTAGACATAAAAAGTTTCTTGGCAAGAGCGACAACCTCATTGACGGTAATCGACCCCTTTTTAACCGACATTGCATTTCAAAATATTTTTACTGATGTCGGAGCCAATATTGAGATTAAAATATTGACAGGGCTGAGACAGTTGACAGATTATAGAAATTCCATTTCGGCTATTGAAACCAAGTTTTCAAACATTTCAATAAGAGCCTCAAGTACATTTCATGACCGATTTGTAATTTTAAACGGAAACGAGGTATTTGCCTTTGGATACTCATTAAAGGATATTTCTCTACCCCGAATTTCTTATTTTACCAAGTTGTTCGACTTAGAGGAACATGAAGCTGTAATTGATGCCTTTGACAATGACTGGCCGCTAGCGACAACCTTATGGTAGACTCTTTCGAGCGTCGAATGCGCAAACCCGAAGTACTTAGCGCCAACAAACGTTTGTTATCCGCGCAAAGGCTTTATATCAATGGCTTACGAACAATTACCATCGAATAAACCAACGCTTCAAACGTTTGTGGGCCTAAAACAAACGTTTGTAACTGAGCTTTGCAAACGTTTGTATTTAAAATGAATGTCACAACTATTTTCTTTTCTCAGAAGATGCGTTATACTAGATGAAAAGACCAATTATGACAAAAAATGAAGAATTAACCGTGCGCGAGAACCTGCGAAGGGGAAATCTGTATACAAAGGAACAGATTGACAACGCTAAAATTGAAAAGACCGCAAATGATCAATACAGTATTGGCGTCCCTGTACCAACAAGAACATTTATTCAAATTGTATTAGTTGATGAGTTGCTAGAGGCGTCAAAAAATCGCCTTGGCTGGCTTTTGTCGCCATAGGCTCAGGCATTGAATTTTTAGGTAAATGTATTGATTCACAAAATCCAATGGATTGGAATAAACGTGGCCGGTCGGGTCAAAATTTTGGAGATGCGATTAAAGCACTCAAGGGCCTAAATAAGTACCAATACATTGTTGACGATGGGGTGGACTTGTACAAGGAAATGCGCTGTGGATTGACTCATGCGCTTGCTCCAACCGGAATCATTACGCTTTCGCATGGGGACAGAGAAGAAAAAACTACCTATGTTAAGGGTGCCAAATTGAACTTCAACATTGACGAACTCTACACTGACTTTAAAATAGCATGTGAGGATGTTATCGGGAGAAATTATAGCGAACCAAACAAAATGAATCGTTCGAAAATTGCGATAAACCTTAAGATGACCTTCCCGTCGGTAAAGTGATTTTCAAGAGCTATTTACCTGCTCCGAATACCTTCTGCATTTCCGCGTCTTTGAGTTCGTCCACTACCTTGTAATATCTCCTTGCTGTTTTCAGGTCGGTGTTGCCAGTAATGCTCATCGCCGTCAATAAACTGCCGCCCCGCGCAAGGAAATTGGTCATAAAGGTCTTTTTGCTCACGTGGAAGGTAACAACCTCGTGAAGGGATTTCGTTTGTTTTATCCGCTTTGCTCCCTGAAAATGGATAATCTGAACCTTTCTTTTCAGGTTCAGCTTTTTAATGGCCTCCCTCAGATATTCATTGGTCTTAACCTCGGACAAAACCGGGAGGCATTTTACAGGGTGTCCTTTGTGCTTTTTGAGTAGGGCTTGCGTATAGGGATTCAGGGGAATGGTATTGTTCTTTCCCGTCTTGGCGATCCGGTAAATTATCTTTTCGCCATAGACGTTTTCCGGCGTGAGGGCTAAAATATCGGAGTAGCGCATCCCGGTGAAACAACCAAAGCAAAACACGTCCCTGATATCGGAATGCTTCTTTTCATCAAATTTGTGATTGTAAAACTTCAATACTTCCTCGAATGTGAGAAAAATGATTTCCGGCTCCTCGGTGAGTTTTTTGAAGGCTTTCTTTTTGAATTCGAGATTGGTGTTGTATCCTTTTTCGGTTGCCCAATTCAGGAATGCCTTGAGATTTTTGACGATAGTGCCGGTGTAGTTGTTTTTATAGTCTTTCTCCTCAAAACAATAGCGCAGAAGCCCTTCGTAAAACTCCATGTCGATATTGTCAAAGCTGAGTTTTGTTCCGGTGTTCTTGCAAAACTCCTCAACTCGTTGAAGGTGGCCTTTGATATTAGAAACGGTTACAGCCGTCTTTGTGAGTTTAGAACTTTCTAGATAAAGGTCAATGCACTCTTTTAAGGGCTTCGTTTTGCTGCGCATTTTGCGAAGGGGGTCATTGTTACGTAACGTGTCCCTGAAATACTGGTCGTCCATAGGAATATTCAACACCTTGGCGTTCTTATAAGCATCAAGTATCATCACCCGCAGTTTTTTGAGCTGGTGATTGATCTCGATTACATCGGAGCTTTTACCCTTTATCTGCATTGCTTCGTCATCCCACTTATCCGAATCAGTCCTGAATCCGGTATAGAATTGAAATCTTCCGTTGCCGTAGCTAAAAAAGAGGTTGATCGGCACGTTGATTTCGATAATATCCCCTGTATCCTTGTCCCGCCGCTTTTCTAAATAGAATTTGATGGGTTCTTTTGAGGTGTTCTTACTCATAGCGTATGTGTGTTTACATACGAATATACATACATTATTTGGTTTTTCAGGCAGTTTTCAAATTTGCTCAATTGTGTCGAGAAATCACGATTAATCCCCATAAAAAGTGAATTTATGTGATATTTCGGTAAAGAAAATTATTTTGACCTAACTGTATGAATTAGTCCCTTCGGGGTTATTTTGGCAAGAAATTTGTGTAATCAGGTAAAAGCACTACTTTAAGCGAATAAACAGAAAGGATATGAAAGCTATGAAGATCTTCGGACTGGTTCTGGTACTGACGACAAGTTCTTTTTCTTTGGCCTCTGGCCATACTTCACTCGCGAAACCAAGTCAAGGAGAGTGGGAAAAACTTGGAATGCGCATCGTCAATATGGCTGCGGATCACGATGAAATTCCGGTTACGGTGCTCGAAGGATTCTTTACACGCGTAAAGTTGAATATTATGAAAGCTCCGATTCATCTCTTAAACATCAACATTATTTTTGGCGATGGAACGAGCAAAAATGTTGTTTTCGATAAATTTTTTGCAGCTGGATCCGAAACGGCGGTAATTGACCTTCCCGGGAATAAACGTATCATAAAAAAGGTGAATCTCAACTATAAAGCGGCGCCAACTTCCAAGGGACGTGCAGTCATTTCGCTTTGGGGAAAACACTAATTCAGCTTTCCAGATAGGCATCCACTGCCTCTCGCCACTTTTCCGGTGAAAGGACTTCTGGCTTCAGCGCTATGATCTTAGAAGCATCGAGCTTTTCGGTGAGGAGCAATTCTCTCAGTTGATGTGTAAATTTCTGTAAGTCTTTCGCTGGTTTTTTGATCGATTTGACATCCCTCCTGAATTTTCTTGAAAGCCTGAGTGCCGAATCGACCACTTCGACATAATCAACAGCCATCAACCGTTCAACGCCGTCTTTCACTTCTTCGTAGTTGAAAATGGAACGATTGATGTAATCTCCACAAGACACAATGCTCCGGAAATCCGATGTCACGTTCTTTTCGCCACACGACATAACAATTGCGTGAAGTAACCAGGCGTCCGACGCAGTCCATTTCGTTTCCACGTTCGATTATTTTTTCAGTAGGTCGCGGATTTCGGCCAGGAGCTTTTGTTCCTCTGAAACTGCAGGCACGGGAGTTTCGGCTTGCTTCTTCCGATTGGCCCGGTTCACTGCTTTCACGACCAGAATCATTACGAAGGCCACGAGTAAAAAGTCGATGACGATGGTGATGAATTGCCCGTAGAGTATGGCCGATTCGGGCCTGAGAATGGTACCGGCCGCGTCTATTTCGGCTGCAGACAATACGTATTTTAGGTGTTGAAAATCAACACCGGCGGTCAGCATTCCGACAAGTGGCATCACCATTCCGTTGATGAAGCCACTGATTACGCTGCTGAATGCTGCTCCAAGTACGAAGGCAACAGCCATTTCCACGAGGTTGCCCTTCATCGCAAACTCCTTGAATTCTTTCATCAATGCCATACGAAAAATTTAGAGAACGAATTTAGAAATCTTCTCGAACGAAACTTCATTTTTTTGACCGTGACTTGAGCTGATTCTCATCCCGGCGGAATTTTACAATTTGGGCAATGAGTCGCGCTGGAATAGGACGATCGAGCGGAAATTGAACGGTACCTTTACCGCCTTTGAATTTTTTCAACGCACCCCGGAATTTTTCGTGGCCACGCGGGGCGGGATAGATGCTGACGTGCTGTTTGAAGCCAGCAAAGTAAATAAGCGTTCCATTCCATTTGTAGCCCGCAATTCCATAACTGATGACTTCGACCGCGTCTGGTACTTCGCGCCGTATAATTGATCGAATCTGACGAAGCAATTTCTGCGTGTCCGCAGGAAAGGAAGAGATGTACTCGTCGACGCTGAAAGGTTTTTTTTTACCCATCTCGAGGAATTTGATTCGTAAAAGTAAAAAATCGGATTCAGACGAAACCGGGAATTCTAAAAATGAGAATGTCAATTGTTACTTCTTATCAAAGCAGTCGCAAACCTGGTTGATGTACCCGTTGTCTAAATGCTCAGGTTTCCCGACTTCCAAAAGCGCAGTGTACCGGCCAAGCGATTCATCCAGTTTATCGGATCGCATTTTTGCTGTTAGCATACCGGTATAGGTTTCAGCGGTGACATAAACCCGACCTTTTTTGTACTTGAGCTCAATGACCTCAACACCCAACTCGGCCAATTTGTTGTACATATCGGTCTCCCGCGGTTCAAGTCCTTTTTTTACATAATATCCAAACTGAACGTGGTAGTAGCCAGTGTTAAGCATTCTCGAGAACCATTCTTTTATATTTCCAGCAGATGGAATTTGCTCAACGATATTTCCCGTGGTAAATTCAGCCCGCTTACCTTCTGCATAACTGGTTACATACGTGTTCTTGAAAACACACCTCAGCTGATTTCGGATCTCCTTTGCCTTCGATATCGTATTGAAAAGACCGATCGAAAAATATCCAAATTCGCCATCGGTGCGAACGTATACCTGACCGACGGACTGATATGCCGTCAAGAGCCTGGTATCCATCGAGAGATCGTTCGTCCTAAAAGCGCCTATCTGGATCGTAAAAAATGAACCCGTTGCGGGCAATTCCGAAATAACCAGATTTTTGGCCACTATTTTCGACAAACCTTTCTCAGCGGGATGGTCTTTAGCCAACACCGGCGACAGGCCTATGAGCAAAGTACAAAGAATGAAGCGAATCATACGTTTGATACGAACAAGCAATATGCTTTGTTTCGGTAGTGTCTCGCTTTCACAGATTTCTGCTGCGTGGGTCGACAAATTGTGAGGAATTGGTCAAGTTCCAAATCGTATTTTCTGCGCCGATTCGCGGTATCTGCGGGAAAAATTTCTCCCGCTGATTACGCAGATTTCCGCTGATCTTGTTCAAACACCTCGCTTTAGTCTGGCAATTCGTTAATTTTAGGATTCGAAAACCATCACTATGAAGTATCATCTTTTTGGCCGGAGCGGATTGCGCGTCTCGGAGATTGCACTGGGCACAATGACCTTTGGCACCGAGTGGGGCACTGGGGCGAACAAAGCGGAAAGCCGCAAAATTTTTGATATCTACGCCGATGCGGGTGGAAACTTCATTGACACCGCCAACCGCTACACCGAAGGCACGAGCGAAAAATTCGTAGGTGAATTTGTGAAATCGGACCGCGAACACTTTGTCATTGCCACGAAGTACACCTTGTTTGACAGGATAGATGATCCGAATTTCGCAGGGAATCACCGCAAGAATATGATTCGTTCGGTGGAAGAAAGTCTGCGCAGAATGAAAATCGACTACATCGATCTGCTGTGGGTTCACGCCTGGGACGTGGTTACGCCAATTGAGGAAATGATGCGCGGTCTGGACGACCTTGTGCATTCCGGGAAAGTCCATTATATTGGGATCTCCGACACACCGGCCTGGGTTGTCGCACGGGCGAATACAATGGCCGAATTGCGAGGATGGACATCCTTTGCCGGATTGCAGATCGAGTACAACCTGATTCAGCGCGATGGAGAACGTGATTTAATCCCGATGGCAAAGGCGCTAGGACTTGCGGTAACGCCCTGGGCACCGATCGCCGGCGGAGCACTTACCGGCAAATATCTGAAACAAGAAAAGGGACGTGTTCCCGAAACCTCCGAACGGCGAAACAAAAAAAACACGGCAATTGTGCAGGCCGTCGTGAAAGCGGCGAAAGCACTCAAATGTTTACCGGTACACGTTGCACTTCGCTGGTGTATGCAGAAAGATTTTCCGTGCATTCCGATTCTCGGCGCGAGAAAAGCGTCGCAGATGAAAGAAAGTCTCGACTGCCTGAAACTGGAGTTGCCGGAAAAGGTAATCCTAGAACTAGACGCCTTGAGTAAACCCGAACTCGGATTTCCGCACGATTTTTTAAGCCGGGAAACGGTGCGGGATTTGATTTATGCGAAGACGCAGGGGAAAATTATTGGGTTGTAGGGTCAAGAAACCGGCCTGCGGTTGGCGAGGATAGAAACTCCGGCTGAAACAACGAGTACCCCAACGCAAATCAACGCAAAAACCCAGAATTTCTCAAACATCGGGTTCTTAAACGAATGGCTGGCGTTCATAATGGTATCGACGAAGGAAATCAGCGTCATCACCAGGAAAACCATATATCCGTAGAGAATTGAACTGGTAGTGTCTTTGCGGTAGCGCATATTGTTGAGCAGGTACACCCCAATTCCAACCCCGGCGGCGTAGACCAGTGAGATAAGTAACACATTCGGTGTGAGTACATTATTGACAAGAATAAGCAAAACACCACCGATCGCCCCGAAGAAGAGGGAGTAGGGTAGCAATTTGTTTATCTCCTTTTTTAAGTAATTCATATAACAATTTCAAACATTCGACGGCTGATATAGTACAGTCGTCCTACTTAGATAACGCCCTATCCGACCTATTAGTTTGCTGAGGGGGTCATTTTTATCAATTTTTTAACAAACCTTCTCATTCGAAGGCCTTTCGGACGAATCATTTGGCCACAAAGGCGCGAAGTCACAAAGTTTCAGGAAACAGATCTAAAAAATAGTTTCTTTGCGCCTTCACGCCTTTGTGGCTAAAAATTTAGAGGTTCAGAAGGATTCAATCCTTACCTTCGCCGTATGACCCTCGAGGAGTTTAAACAGGGTTATCGCGGGAGTGAATTAACCGGGAAAATCCTCTTCCGGCTGGGAGAAGTCTGCCCAAAGGTCAAATTAAACGGACTTGCCGGTTCATCGGGTGCAATCGTTGCTCATTCGGTTGCCGATCAGAGTGGAAAGGATCAGGTTTTCATCCTCAGTGACAAAGAAGAGGCCGCCTATTTTCTCAATGATCTGCAACAACTCGAAGTTAAGGTCGGCCGGATATTGTTTTTCCCGCACTCCTACAAGTTGCCTTACCAACTCGAGGAAATCGATAATGCCAGTGTAGTTTCCCGTGCGGGAGTCCTGGACAGGATTCACAAAAATCAACAGGCAATAATCGTTACCTATCCGCTTGCATTGAGCGAAAAAATCGTCTCGCGGAAAACGTTTGCAAAAAACATTCTCGAAGTCCGGCGCGGAGGAAATTACAGCCGCGACTTCATCGACGAACTGTTGTTGAGTTTCGGCTTTGATAAAGTTGATTTTGTTTATTCGCCGGGACAATTTGCGCTGCGCGGTGGAATCATCGACGTTTTTTCCTATTCCAACGAGTATCCTTACCGCATCGAATTTTTCGGAGACGATGTGGAGTCCATTCGCACATTCGACCCGGTGAATCAGCTATCGGTTCAGGAACTGGCTTTCTTCAGCATTGTTCCAGATGTTCAACGCCACACCGATGAATCACGCACCAGTCTGCTGTCATTTCTCAAACCGGACAGCGTCATCTGGGCCAGGTCATTCGACGTTATAGTGGCTGTTCTGGAATCCGAAATGGAAAAAGCCGGAAGCGCTTATGACAAACTCGAAGAGACACCGGTTGCTCACGCAAAGCCGGAGGAACTTTATCTTTCCGGCGAGGAATTTTCCGGAACGCTGAAGTCTTTTGCTAGCGTTGAATTCGGAGAGTATGTGAGCAGCGGACCCGATGTGATTCACTGCGGCTTTTCACCACAGCCGAGTTTCAACAAGAATTTTGATTTGTTGATCGCCGATCTGAAAAAAAACCACGAGGCCGGTTTTCAGAATATTATCCTCTCCAACCAGGCGAAACAGCTCGAAAGGCTTTACGCAATATTTGAGGATATCGGTTCGGACGCGATTTTTTCTACCCTTCCGCTGACGTTCCACGAAGGATTCATCGACCGAACCGAAAAGCTGGCCTGTTACACCGATCATCAGATTTTTGAGAGGTACCACCGGTATCGTCTCAAGGAAGGATTCCTCAAAAACCAGCAGGCGCTTACGTTGAAGGAAATTTACAATCTCCAGAAAGGCGATTTCGTCACGCACGTCGATCACGGAATCGGGCGTTTTTCTGGTCTCGAAGCAATTGACGTCAACGGGAAAAAACAGGAAGCTGTGCGTTTGGTGTACAAGGACAACGACGTGCTGTATGTATCGGTTCATACCCTGCACAAAATTTCGAAGTACACGGGAAAAGACGGAACGGTTCCTACGTTGCATAAAATCGGATCGCAGACCTGGTCGAACCTCAAGCAGAGAGCCAAGAGCAAAGTAAAGGAGCTGGCGTTCGACTTGATTCAGTTGTATGCAAAACGAAAACAAGAACCTGGATTTGCTTTTGCACCGGATAGCTACCTGATGAATGAGTTGGAAGCTTCGTTTATGTACGAAGAAACGCCGGATCAATTGAAAGCGGTTATAGCCGTTAAGGAAGATATGGAAAAGACCTCACCGATGGATCGCCTTGTGTGCGGTGATGTCGGCTTCGGTAAGACTGAAATTGCGATTCGCGCGGCCTTCAAAGCGGCCTGTGACAATAAACAGGTAGCTGTGCTGGTTCCAACGACCATTTTATCCTATCAGCACTACCACACATTTTCGGAACGACTCAAAGGTTTTCCGTGCAACGTCGATTTCGTCAATCGGTTCCGAACGCAAAAACAAATTACACAGTCGTTGAAGAAATTGAAGGACGGTGAAACGGACATCATTATCGGTACGCATAAGTTGGTCGGAAAAAATGTGGAATTCAAAAATCTCGGCCTGATCATCGTAGATGAGGAACAGAAATTTGGCGTGGGTGTGAAAGACAAACTCAAATTGTTCCGCGCGAGTGTTGACACGCTTACACTCACTGCAACTCCTATTCCGAGGACTCTTCGCTTTTCATTGATGGGCGCCAGAGATTTATCCGTGATCACTACACCTCCCGCTAACCGTCAACCGGTTGATACCGAAATTATGACGATGAACCAGGAAGTGATTCGCGATGCTGTATCGAGAGAGGTAGACCGTGGCGGACAAGTATTCTTCGTTCACAACCGCATTCAGAATATCCACGAAGTAGCCGGAATGATCTCACGGTTATGTCCCGGTGTTCGCATCAGCATTGGTCACGGCCAGATGGATGGAGCGAAACTCGAACGAGTGATGGTCGATTTTATGAACGGCGAACACGATGTACTGGTGTCGACCGCAATTGTCGAATCGGGTATCGACGTACCGAATGCCAATACGATGATCATCAATAACGCACACGAATTTGGACTCAGCGATCTCCATCAACTTCGTGGACGAGTCGGACGTTCGAACCGAAAGGCCTACTGTTATCTCATCACACCGCCGGTTCAGCATCTGGCTTCCGATTCACGCAAGCGACTTGAAGCCATTGCGCATTTCTCCGATCTCGGTTCTGGTTTTAACATCGCGATGCGCGACCTGGACATCCGTGGAGCGGGAAACCTGCTTGGTGGCGAACAGTCAGGATTTATCGCTGAGGTGGGCTTTGAGATGTACCATAAGATTCTGGCGGAGGCCGTCAAAGAATTACGGGAGAATGAATTCAAGCATTTGTTCGTGGAAGAAAATGCCCGCAATGAGAAAATTTTCGTCGACGAGTGTGCGTTGGAAACCGATCTGGAACTTCGAATTCCCGAAGATTATGTCAACAATGTTACCGAGCGCCTGATCATCTATCAGGACCTGGACAACTCGAAAAGCGAGGACTCGCTTGCCGTTTTCGAAAGGGGAATGGTCGATCGGTTTGGTCCTCTTCCGTCGAGTTTTTCTGAGTTGATTTCGGCTGTCCGCCTTCGCTGGATAGCTAGGGACATAGGCGTTGAACGGCTGGTTCTCAAATCCGGAAAGATGCTCTGTTACTTTGTGGCCGACCCGAAGTCATCGTTCTATGCATCTCCGGAATTTACATCAATCCTGGAATATATACGGACAAACCCTCCTGGGGTGAAACTGGAGGAACGCAATGGGCGACTGCGGTTGATCGTCGAGAGGATATCGGGTGTAGCCGTCGCGATTGCGAAATTGTCGGAAATAGGTCGATTAATTACTTGACATATCGTACAATTTGTAGTACATTTGATTGTACAATACTATTCAACGATGAAAGCCGTATCAATTTCTTCCTTGCGCAACAAATTAAAGAATTATCTGGATGACGTATCCACCTCGATGGACGTCATCATTGTTCCCAGAAATAATCGCGACGAGGATGCAGTGGTGATTATGTCGATAAAGGAATACAATTCTCTGGTTGAAACAGCTCACTTAATGTCCACAAGAGCAAATCAAGCGATGCTCGAGGAATCTATCGCACAATATCGTTCCGGAAAAACAAGAAAGGTTAAGGTCGCTACGCTCGGTGGCAAGCGCAAAGTATGAATGTCGAATTCACGGAACAGGCCTGGAAGGAATTCTGCTATTGGTTGGAAACTGACGTGTCTACTATTGAAAAAATCAAGGAGCTGCTGTTATCCATCCAACAAACACCTTTCCAGGGTATTGGGAAACCGGAACCGCTTCGCCATCAATTCAACGGATACTGGTCGAGACGCATAACCGGAGAGCATCGTCTGGTATATGCCGTGACAGGAACTCGCGGTAAAAACCAACGCTGTATTGTTTTGCAGTGCAGATTTCATTATGAAAAGTAAAGGACAGATAAACTTGAATTCGTTTAGGCCCTTTTTGAAATTTGGGATTACAACGTTTTTTGTTTTTGCTGGTGCTCTCAACGCGTTGGCCCTCGAGTTAAAATTCGATGTCCTGTACCAAGGCGATACCATCGGTGTGCTCGACGTATCGAAACAGGTGACTGAAGGTGAAATCCGGTTCAATTACTCCCTTGACATTACTTCAACGGTTTTTTTCAAAACAGTCCGCATTCAGTACACGATGGACGCCAAGTACCAGAAGACCGAACTTCGATATTACCATTTATTGTATAAAATCAACGGCAAGGTGAATGAAGAGGTGACGCTGACCTGGGCCACTGACCACTACAACATTGTCTCGCTCAAAAAAAAGGACAAAGATCGCCACGACGAGGTGATCAACTTTACCACGGTGCTGCTATTCTTTTCCGAACCGCTGAAAAGAACGCGCGTTTGGGGTGAACTCAACTGCCGTTATCAGGCCCTTGTACGGCAGACAGATGGCGGTTATGCGATGGATACGGGGGGTGGACGGAACAACGTTTTTTATTACAAGGACAATCAGTTGGATCGTGCGACGTTTGATACGCCGGTGTTGGATTTTGAGATTTTCAGGGAGAGGCAATAATGAGAGTTACAAAGATTCGTGCACAATACTAGAACCCATCTCAAAATTACCTTCGGGCACTTTGCTTCGTCTTTTGGCTTTATTCTTCGTTGGCGTTCTTGCACAGATTCCGTCGGATATGCGCTTCGAACGCCGCCTCGTCTAAAACCAAAATACTCGCAAATCACTACAAAAATAATTTTGAGATGGGTTCTATGTATACTATGTAACTATGTGGTTCCTTTTTTTTCTACCACATAGTCGCGGAGAACACATAGAAAGTTCGGTTCTCGACCTAACGTATGATGGACACACGCTTCACCGCCATCGGTTTGTCAACGGACAGAACTTTCACGAAGTAAATTCCTTCGGCCCAGTTCCCGGTTTGAAGTTGTACCTGATTCGATTCCGGCGCAACAGACACGATATGTCTTCCGTATTCATCGACAATTTCAATGGTTTGAATGGCTGCGGGATCACCAACGCGAATATTGAGGACGTCGCTGGCCGGATTGGGATAAATGCTGACATTGGCCTGGGCCATTGCCTCGCTGCCTGTTCCGGCTGAGCCCGCGTCGGCGAGTAATTCAAAGTCGTCAAAATAAAATCCGTCTTCCGTGGACCATATATCCGTTGTAAGCGTAAACTTAAATTGAATACCGCCCATACCAACATAGTCCGCCAAATCGATGGTTTCCTTTACCCAGGTTGTTTGAAAGCCGTCGAACAGCGGATCGTCGAGAATCTGATCTGAAGTGCCTGGGTTTGTATAGTTGCCACAGAGCGCTGTCCAACTCAGTCCACCATCGGAGGATGCCATAAACTGTACAAAATCGTAATTATTCTCGATGGCCCACTTCGCATAAAACTGAACGTTGGCGTAACTGGCATCCGTCAGATCGAAAACTTCATTGAGTTCGATTTCGGTGAAACTGCCGTTGTCGTAATCCGGATCGTAGGGTGAATCGGTAATGCAGTTCGCTGCTGAATAGAAATCTTCGCCGGTAAAACTCCAATCGCCGCTTGTCCAATTCGACATATCGCTACAGTCGTCGTAGAAGACCGAGTTCAGCGCGCCAAACATTTTGATAATGGTGTCATTTCTTACCCAAAGACCGTTGTCGGTGTGCAGAATGTACTTGATTTCGTCGCCGAAAACCAGTGTAGGATCCAAGGTGTAGTCGATTGAATCGGTGTCAATCTCGCCCAGTAAAAGTGTGTGTGTGTTGGATGAGCCGGTCGTAAGGATGCCAGTGAGCGGAGTTATGGACACTGTCATATCGCCATCCTGATAGCCGAGTCGCTCGAGGTCGTAACTGAAATATCCTGCCAAATCGTTTATGTAGTTCGACTCAAGGTTGTACAAGACCCCGTACACGTGTGGCATATGGGCCAATGTTTTGTTTGGCCAAACCATTTCTTTGGCGATGGGAATGATATCCGACATCACAGGCCAGAACGAATCACCGATCTCTGGTGTTTTGGCGAAAATGGTTGGTTTTACGCCTGGATCGTCAATGTACATATAGTCGTCGGAATCGCCGGAAGCAGGGTAGAGGTCGGATGATTTCTCGTTCGCATAGCCATTGTAGACGACCATATGGGCCGTGTACTGCATAAAATAATCGTGATCGGTGGCAAACTCAGTGTCTGTCCAGCCGATGGGAAAAAGCAAGAGATTGCTGTAGGTGTGTGCATTGAACGCGAATTCAAAATCACGGTTCTCACAAAACCATTTTATCGCCTGTGTTTCCGGCTCTGAAAATGCCGAAGATCCGGCGTATGTATCGTCGTTTTCATCGGGCGATGTTCCGGTTTCGTTCCAGTGATAACTGTAATTCCGGTTCAGATCGACCCCTTTGTTGGTGGTACCGACAGCTGGATTTCTATTCTTCCGGTGCATTCCTCCACCCCCTGGATCAGTTATCTGGTTGTAGACATAGCCGTCGGGATTTATCATTGGGACAAAGTACATTTCGGTATTGTCGACGAGGTACTGAACCTCCGGATTTGTCGCATAATTTTCGAGAAGCCACCACATATAATAAATGTTTTGGGTGAGGCTTAACGGTTCGCGAGCGTGGTGAATGGAAGTATACAGCACTTCGTGCTCCGGCTCATCGGAAGAAGGGTTGTCGGAAATTTTTACCCACCAAATTGGACGTCCCTGCCAGGACAAGAAGGTCGAAATACCAGTTCTTGCGGTAATGAGTGAAGGATAATGTAGTAACATTGAGTCGAGCTGATCGAGCATTTGCTGGTAGGTGTAGTATCCTCCCATCGAGCCATAGGCAAAGTTGTCCGGTGTAATAGGATCGAAGGTTGTATTCGTAGCGCCAGCGCATCCCGTCGCTTTTGTCTGGCCTTTGATTGTGCTGGCTCCGCTTCCTGCCAAAAATGCTGCCTTGACATCGTCCACTATGATATCGTATCCGTAGCCAGCGTTTCCGATTTTTTCAATTTCAGATTCCGACAATTCCGTTTCGAACCAATATCCAGATTTGTGTTTTCCGTGATCGGTCGGAATGCCGAGATTTCCAATTTGAATCAACTGCTCGCTGGTGCAATAGATCTTGATTTTGGAATATTTTTCTTGAGCAGGGGAGTTTTGCGTGAGTAACGCGAGGAACAAAAAAATACAGAGCTTTTTCATTTCATTCGTTTCGAGTAAGCGAAAGGTATGAAAATAAAGGCAATCGACCAAAATCGCGGTTAAAAGACTTTAGCCACGAAGGCACAAATCCGCGAAGTTTTCAAGGGGCTAAATAACAGAATTCTTAGAGACTTTGGGCCTTTGTGGCAGATACCAGGTCGTTGGAGGCTCAAACCTTCTTCGCCAGGGCTTCGGAGCTTAAATACTCCAGAAAATACCGGCAGTGCCACCGAGCCAGATGGAGCGATTGCTGAGCGGAGCGGTATCATTCATTCGTTGATAGTAATACCAGCGACCATTCCAGGACATTTGCAGGCTAAGTCGGTCGGATAAATTTCGACGCAGACCTATTTCGGCCGTTGCACAGTTCTGCAACCCGAAAACTTTTTTGCCGAATTTGGCTTCACTGGCAGCCAGCGCGACGTTGTAGGTTTCAATTCGCTTCTCGTGAAATGGAATGTCCATTTGATGACCAATTCCAGTAAACCACTTCCATTTTTTTCCATTTGGGTTGAGGTTCATTCGGATTCCGGCGGCAAATCCCGCGGATAAAACGGATGATTTGGTCAATTCAAGACTTCCCGGCGAATAATTGGTACGGTAACGCTGATTCGAAAATACTCCGGCAATAGAACCCGACCAGCGCCTGCCGAAATGACGCCGCAGACTAAATGAGGCGTTGAGTGGACGCAATGCGGTTGCCGAGGTGACCTGAGCCGGTGCGTATGTTTCGTTCATCTGAACGGACGCAAATCCTACGGGTATTGTTTCCTGGCCAAAGTCATTCGCGGTGGCGATCGGTCCCGTATTCAAATCTGCAGTGCTTGTTCCCTTTGAGGCAGGTCCAAAAAAGGCGTAATCGAGGCCAAGTTCCCATTTTTTCAGTTGTTTTACTGGTCTGTCAATGGTCGTTGGCGGAACATCCGAGGCGATTTCAAGCGGAAGGATGAGCAAAGTGGCGAGTGTTGATTGTGGCAACAATTCGATTTTTTCACGCGTCGTTAGTGAACGTAGCGTTTCAGCTACGACGTATTCATCCATTTCGACGGATTTTTCTAGATCGGTAAGATTATTTTCTTCAACCACGGGGTCGGTGGCCGGCCACTTCACGGCGTTGTAGGGCCCGTTATTGACTTTCTCTTCTGTATCGTCTTCAAGCGCTTCTTCGGCTGAATTATCCGAAGAATTTTCTTCCTGTGAATCATTTGTCAATTCCGAATTGTCTGCAACGATCGGGTTCGAATTCTCGGGAGAAACTGGCTGACCGGATTCGTCAACGATGTTTTCAATTGTTGTATTCTCTACTGCCGAATTGGAGAAATAGTAAATTCCAAAACTCAGCAAGAGTACAGCCGCTATTCCCGATGTCCACCAAAAAAACAAACCGCGGCGATTCCTTTTTTCCTGGATGCGGTCTTCAATTTTTCCCCAAAGCGCGTTCGACGGCAGGGCGCCGAAATCTTCGAATCGCCCTTGTAAACTACCCAGAGTGGTATTATCTTGCATAACCCAGATTTTTTTGTTCCGTTGATAATTCTGATTGCAGCATATTCCGAAGCATCAGTCTCGCCCTGCTGTATTGCGATTTTGAAGTTCCTTCCGATATGCCCAGCATTTCTCCAATTTCGCGGTGATTGTATCCCTCGACACTGTACAGGTTAAATACAGTTCTGAATCCGACCGGCAGTATGCGGATTTTTGAGAGCAGCTCTTCGAGTCCCAATTGTTCAATGGCTGTATCTGGTGTCGAAGGATTGGTGTCACCCCACTCGAGGAAAGCTTTTAATTCGGTTACTTTTTTATTGCGTCTGTAAGATTCAAGCGCTTTGTTGATGGTAATTTTTCTCAGCCAGGCACCAAGCGGTGAAGTTCCCGAATATTGGTCAAGCGACCGGAATGCCTGAACAAACGCTTCCTGCAGGATGTCCTCGGCTTCAGCTTCATTTTTTGAATATCGGATGCAAATTCCCTTCATCATAAATACAAATCGATCGTAGAATTCCTTTTGAGCTTGCCGAATATTGTTCCTGCAATCCCTTACCAAATCTGTTTCCCTATGTTGGCTGTAATCGATAAAAAAAAATTAATCCGACGAAAGAAAATGTTCCTTTCGCACAAAGTTAGTCATCATCTAAATGTCAGGCCAAATCGCACTTCAAAGCGATTCAACTGTCGGATGGTTTCAAATTCGTCCCACCACCAGTTGTTGCGCTCCACCAGTCTGGCAAAACGATAACCCAGGGAGGTTGTAAGACCAAGACGGTGACTGAGATAAATGGTATATCCCAGTGCTGCACCCAAGGTAAAACCGCCGTTAGATTGTGTAAAATTCATTGGAACCATATAGCCTCCCATTAACTTAACGAAAGGAGAGGTGGCTTTATTGAGCCAATTGAATTTTCCTTCGGCGAAAACAGGCACATAGGAGTTGAAAGCAGCGGTTTCAAATCCGAGTCCCACTCCGGCTTGCCAGTGTCGGCTAAAGGCATAACCCTGCACCAGTTGACCCGAAAAGGATCCACGACCTGGTCCACCCAGTAAACCCATTCCAGCGTCGAGGTAATAGCCCGAACTACTGACCTCAGGCCTGAAATCATCGATGCCAATTACATCGGCGGCATTGAACACCAATATGCTTCCATCGCGCGTCCGGATTTTCACCTGCTGTTCATTTTTTTCAATCACTCTGCCACGAACAGACGATCCGTTTTTGAGTTGAATGAGGTCTTTGTATTGTCCCATCGCTGTGGTGCCAAATAACACCACCAGTATCAAAAGCGCGTTCTTCATATTCATTGTTTAATAATTTCAACCTTTACGGTTTGGTTCGCGGAGTGACCTGTAGTATTCTCCTCGGGATACGGGTTTACCTCCAGAAGTGTGACCTGATAACCCAAAATCACGGTGTCCTTTTCGTCACCGGCCGTATTCAGAACGAGTCCGAATTCCGCGGATTGACCACTTGTTTTAGCCTCGAAGGAAACGACGGCCTCTCCTTCGGTGACACAATTTACACCCACTGGACAACGCGAATCGTTAATTGCCGTGATCTCAAGTTTAAGTCCGTCTTGTTTAATGACCTTCCCGATTTCGCCTTCTTGCTTTTCGCAATTAGCAAGCGTCGAGAAGGTGATTACAGAAGTTGCAATGAATGTAAGCTTCATACTATTTGTTATTTGTTTGAAATCGAGATACCTTCCTTGCCGGTGCTGTTGGAGCATTTGGTCACAACAAAATCGTACTTGCCGGTTTTCTTTGTGTCGTACTTGACAAAACACGCAATCATATAGCCCGTTTCCCAAATCAATTCACGCCCATCGATTAAGGCACTGCAATTTACAGCGGGGCGATCATTCACAAATGCTAAATTATCATAAGACTGATAACAGGTTGTTGTGCCGTTCGCAATCTGAGAATACTGGTGGTCGCTGAAATTGAGGACGTCGATATCTTCCCCGGTAGCATTTTCAAAACGGACGTTAACGCCTCGTTCGGTTTTGTCACAGCCGGAGTGCTGCTTTTCGCAACTTGCTGTCAAAAGCAGCAAGCCAGAAGTTAATAAGGTAGTCCGAATAGTTGATTTCATAAATCAGAAGTTGAATGTGCTGATGAGTTGAACATCGCTTTCATTGGAGTAATCGTACTGGTAGATGCCATCCTCGCCAATCATCATCAACAGTCCATTCAAAGGAATGACGTCAATGGCTTTCACATTGTTAAACGTTTCGAGAAGATTGTTGCCGCAATTTACAGGATTGGCAGCGTCAAAAACTTTCAGTCCAGCATTTCCATCACAGACAAACAGGCGGTTTCCTGAAATTCCAAGTCCGTGCGGATTTTTCATTTCAAATTCGGCAACCAGAATTGGGCTGCTCATATCGGAAACGTCGATCACGTCTAGTTGATTCACACTTCCTCCGCAAGGTCCGCCGCTGCGAACGGTTACATAGGCAAAGTCATCCTGAACCACAACCGGATCGCAACCTCTGGCGTGACTGATTTGGCTTACATAGGTAGGATACTCAGGATTCACAACGCTGTACACCAGCATTCCGGACGGTGTTCCCATAAACAAGTAGTTTTCGTAAGGAAACAGCGTCTCGACATTGCCCCAGATGCCAACCTCCGTCTTTTCTACCGGCGATGTGGCATTTGCAATATCAAAGGGTTTCAGGCTAAATCCGTCCATAACGTAAAGATAGTCGTTCAATATGCTGAATTTCGTGATGGATCCGGCGGTTCCGGTTGGTGCCGATGCCGAACCCGAATTTGCGTCGAACGTGACAAGGGGATCGGTGCTTTCAAAGCCACAATTCCAGCAATTGTTCCACCACATTGTGTAATCATCGGCCTTTTCCTTCACTTGTTTGATTTTCCAGGATGTGACTACCCCTTCGTTTTTGTCAATTGTGGCAACCGGATAACTTTTCTCCATCGTCGGAACGGCCATTGGAAATGCGTCCTGTATGCGGGCAATTTCAACAGGATGATGGATTGTGGTTATGTCGAGGACGATAAGGTCGATAAAACTGTTTACATACATCGACGAGCCTCTTATGGATAGTCCGGTACAGCCATCGACCTCCAAAAATCCGATGTTCGAAGGTGACGAGGAGTTAGAGTTGTCTATGAAGTGAATACCCTTGTCGGTTTCGACAATGAAAAAATAATCGCCGTTGATGTAAATCTGACTCGTGTTGTCGATGTTGCGTGGACTTTCAAAAACGGGTGGCGTGCGGAAAGTTGCGTAGTCTGTGTAGACTGGTTCGTAGCGGTTATACTTGTTTTGGACTTTGTCTGCGCAACCTGAGAGGAGCAGTAGTCCGATGGTAAGAAATCCAATTTTTTTCATTGTTGTTTGATTGATTGTTTATTCAAGCTGCAGTCGTTTGTTGTAAATAGCTGCGGATTGAATTCGGGATACTGATGAATGAATACGAAAAAGGGTTGCATTTGGGGTAAACTGAACCTTGAAGGTCTTTAAGACCTTCAAGGTTCAGTTTAGGATTGTTGCGGAATGTGTTATTTCTTGTTCAAAGTCGGTCGTCAAGGTCTAATAGACCTTCAAGGTCATTTCTGTTAATTTTCCGCAAAAAAGTTAAGAATAAAACAACAACCCAATGACTATCTTCGCCCGATGAATTGCATTTTTTCAGATTCCTGGGCCGACTATGAACTCCTCGACGCTGGCGGCGGCAAAAAACTCGAGCGTTTCGGATCCGTCATTACCATACGCCCCGAAAAAAATGCATATTTCCGGCCTGTGTTATCAAACGCCGAGTGGAAGTCGAAGGCGAACATTGAGTTTGTTGAATCCGGAAGCACATCGGGTGCCTGGCGTATGATCAATGAACCAGTGCCGGCTGAATGGCAAATTTCCTACAGTGAACTTTTATTTAACCTGCGCCAGACACAGTACAAACATATCGGCATTTTTCCAGAACAAAGAACGAACTGGGATTATATTCTGAAGCGCACTAAGGCAGGTGATTCTTTTTTAAACTTGTTTGCCTACACAGGTGCTGCAACGTTGATGGCACGGTCGGCTGGAGCAAATGTATGTCATTGCGATTCAGTGAAACAAATCAACGTCTGGGCGAAGCAAAATATGGAAATTTCCAACCTTCAGGATGTGCGTTGGATTTGCGACGACGCGTTGAAGTTTGCCAGCCGTGAGGTAAAACGAGGAAACCTTTACGACGGAATAATTATGGATCCACCTGCCTTCGGCTTGGGAGCGAACCGTGAGCGCTGGAAAATCGAAGATCAAATTGACCATCTGATTGCTTTGGGTGCGGAATTGCTCACAGACGACGGTTTTTTGATTGTCAATACGTATTCTCCCAAAGTGGATGCCTCTATACTGCTTGAAATTGCTTCATCCCACTTCGGAGTGAAACAAATTGAATCCGGAAAATTGTGCATTGAGTCGGTGACTGGAAAAATTCTCGAGTACGGCGATTTGTGCAGAGTAGATGTAAGCAAATGAGCGAACGAACGCTTATCTCGTCCGTGATTTCATTGCATTGTCCGCAGTGCCGGGAGGGGCAGATGTTCACGAACTCCCGGATTTTTGTGTACCGCCGAATGTTGCATATGAACGAATGCTGTGGAAGGTGCGGACTGAAATTTGAAATCGAACCTGGATTTTTTTACGGTGCATTGTGGACCAGTTATCCGCTTGTTTTGGTTCTCGAAGTTCCCTTTTTATTTATGGCGCTGTGGTCCGGGATACTGAATCACTTCTTCTGGTGGGGATGTATGCTGGGGGTTTTCTTGATATTTTTTCCAGCTATTCTTAGAATCGGAAGATCAATGTGGATTCACATCTGGGTCAAATACGATGCACGGACGAAGCGCCAATAGGAGAGGTACGCACATCAAACGTTGTGCTCCTTCATTATTTTGTTCAGCCATTTGATCATAAACAAAATGACGACAGAAATACTCAGCGCCAGAATAAAATTCACCCAGAAGAAATTCGCCTTGTCCTCATAGCCATCCCACAGTGCCGCAAGTACACCACTCAGTTTGTTGCCTATTGAAATCGCCAGAAACCAACCACCCATCATCAACGCAGTAAGCCGGGCCGGTGAAAGTTTTGAAACCAGTGAAAGCGCCATCGGACTGAGACACAATTCTCCCACAGTGATGACTCCGTAACAACCGATGAGCCATAACATCGAACTTTTTTCCAGTCCGTTGTGGCAAGCGTAGGTGGCACCCACCATCACCAATGTTGAAAGTGCTGTGATCAGCAATCCATAGAATATTTTCCACGGCGTGGACGGTTCCTTATTTCGGCTTTTGAGAAAAGCGAAAAGACCAATGATCAATGGCGTGAGTGCAATAACCCAGAAAGGATTTATACTTTGAGCAAGTTCAGTGGAGATCAAGTGCGTTGTTTCACCTTCCTCGGGCAGATCTTTCGCAGGTACATTTTTGAAATAAAGCGGATAATCAATCGTCTTGACCACTTCGTCGTTCTCGTCTCTGGAAACCCGGAATTGTTCATCCGTGAGTGGAACTGAATCTCGTGCATAAACTACATCCTGAACCATTCCAAGACCCGTTGCAGGCGTAACCATTGCGGCCGGCACTTCTCGATCGGTGTAACTTTCTGCCCAGGTTGTGAGCGCTGTTCCGTTCTGCTTGAATATTGCCCAGAAAATAATCGCTACGGCGAAAACGGATAATAGGGCGGCCAGTGGTTTTCTGTCAGCTGCGCTGCTTCGCAAAAGAAGTGTCACGTAATATCCGACCACCGGCAACGCGCCGAGAATAAATGCATCCGTACTGTCGCTTCCAAAAATATTATCCGGAATCATCCAACCAGCGTATCCAACAACCAGTGCAGGAAGTATCGTCATTCCAAGAATTTTTGCCACACTTAAATCTTCGGGTTGGGTCGGTTTAAGTACGTCCGCGTGTTTGAAGTGTTTACTTCCCATCCAGAAAATTATCACACCGATGAACATTCCTATACCAGCTGCCATAAAGGCTGCGCCCCAACTGAATTCATTTCGCAAGTAAGCTCCGAAAAAATTACATATGAAGGCTCCTACGTTGATACCCATATAGAAAATGTTGTAGCCCGTATCTTTAAGACCTTTGTATTTTTCGTCGTTGTAAACATTTCCAAGAATGGTAGAAATATTGGGTTTGAAAAATCCGTTTCCTATACAAATCGTCAGAAGTGAAATATAAAAGGCAGGCATCCCGGGAAGTGCAAGCCCGCAGTAACCGATTCCCATTAGTATTCCACCAATCGTGATGGACCACCGGTAGCCAAGAATCCTGTCTGCCAGCAATCCGCCGATGAATGGAGTCAAATAAACCAGAGCGATAAATGTTCCGAAAATATCGCTCGCTTCCTTTTTGTCCAATGCCATTCCTCCTTTTTCGGAATCGGTCATATACAAGAAGAAAATTCCGAGCATCAGATAAAACCCAAAGCGCTCCCACATTTCGCTCAGGAATAAATAGGGCAATGCCTTTGGATGTTTTTTCATAGTGATTTCATTTAACGGTTTCAGGCGTCACATTCAGCCTATTCGTCGTCGAGTCTATAAATCTCCATAATTCTTTGCAGAATGTGCGGAAAATCTATTTTCAGGTCAATGAGTGCACCTGTTTTGATGTCAAATACCCAGCCGTGGACCTGTATTCCGTATGCTTTGTAGGCTTGTTGCACAGCCGACGTCTTTATTACATTGATACATTGTTCCTGAACATTCAATTCCACCAGCCGCCGGTAACGGGCTTCCTCATCTATTAATGTGTCAAGTTCGTTGTGGTGCGTTCGGTACACATCACGAATATTTCGCAACCAGGGATTGAGTATCCCAAGGTCCTTTGGTTGCATTGCCGCCTTGACACCACCGCAACCGTAATGTCCACAAACCACAACGTGGTGAACTTTGAGGTGTCTCACCGCGTAATTGATCACCGACATTACGTTGAGATCGATACTTATCACCATATTGGCAATATTGCGATGGACAAAGGCCTCGCCCGGCGAAATACCCATCAGTTCCTCAGCTGTCACCCGGCTGTCCGAACATCCAATGTAGAGTAAATCAGGATCCTGACCTTTGGCCAGTTCCTCAAAATAATGAGGATCGAGATGTAACTTCTCTGTAATCCATTCCTCATTGTTCTCAAATACCCGACGGATGTCCATACCCAAATTTTCTTTACGCCACGTAAAAATAGCACAAGAAATGTAATTCGGACATCGAATGCAGCTGCCTATTGGAAAATCAGAATTGAAAGTGGGCTAATTTATTTGTCAGATGCGGTATCAGTTATTTTGTAGATGTCCATTATTACTCTGAGAATTCCGGGAAAATCAATCTTCAGGTCGATGAGCTTTCCACTTTTGATGTCAAAAACCCAGCCGTGCACCTGGAGTCCCTGTTGAACATACGCCTTTTGTACCGCGGCAGTTTTTATCACGTTGATGCACTGCTCTTGTACATTCAACTCAACCAACCGCCGGTAGCGCAACTCTTCGTCGGTAAGAGCGTCCAGTTCGTCGTGATGTGTTCGGTAAACGTCCCTTATATTTCTTAGCCACGGATTTAACAAACCAAGATCCTGTGCGTTCATCGCCGCCTTCACACCCCCGCAGCCATAATGTCCGCATACGACAATGTGATGCACACCCAAATGATTCACGGCATAGTCGATCACTGACATCACGTTGAGATCGATACTCACCACCATATTCGCAATGTTGCGATGGACGAATGCTTCGCCTGGAGCGATTCCCATTAATTCTTCAGCCGTTACCCTGCTGTCCGAACAACCGATGTAAAGAAGATCGGGGTCCTGTCCTTTGGCGAGATGATCAAAATAGTCAGGATCCAGTTTTAATTTACCCGTGACCCAGGTTTTGTTGTTTTCAAATACGTTTTTTATGTTCATATGCTTGAAATAATTTTGTTTCTATGAAATGTGAGTCGTTATTTTAATCTGGATTCTCAGGCTATCCAGCCGCTTTACAAATTCTCGGTGTCGTAAAAGATATACGACAATGTGAATTCCAATTGCGCTCATCACTGAGGTGAGAAATCCAAAGAACGGCAGAGTCAACGCAGTATAACCCAACAAAAGAATGTTGATGTTGCTTTTGCTTGAGAGAACTTCCCTAATCTCAGAGACCTTTACCATATTGACCGCAACATATAGAAGAATTCCACCGATGCAAGCCATTGGAACATCCTGCAAATAAACAGCAAGGTATGCCGCCAACAACAGCTTGAAAGTGAACTTTGCGATTCCAGCCAAGGGAGAAACTGCACCTAGTTTTATGTTCACTGCAGTCCTTGCCAGCGCACCGGTGTGTGGAAAACCGTTAAAAAGCGGAGTGAAAATATTTACGATTCCCTGACCCCAGAATTCCTTGTTCGGATTGTATGGTGTGCCCTGGTTGTTTGCCATTCTGTCGGCCATTCTTGAACAGAGCAGACTTTCAACAGCAGCTACGAAATAAATGGCAACGACGTAATAGATGAGGTCAACAATGATTCCGGTGTCCCATACATTCGGAATCAACGGTCCGGTAAAGACGGCGAAATCGGTTGGAATTGCGCCGTATTTGTCTTCGATGGACATCAGGCCTTGTCCGGACCAAAACGTTTCGACGGCGATAAAACCGAGAGCCAATCCGAGCAATGGACCAGGGACAAACGGTGAAATCTTCCGCGCTCCAAAGCAAAGTAACATTGTTCCGATGGCAATGATCGGTGCGTAAGGATTAAACTGGTGAGAAAGATCAATGATGTTCTCTATCTGATCATCCAATCCATAACCAATTGTACTTTCGTAACCGAGCACTTCGCCCATTTGTGAAAAGGCGATGACCACGGCAATTCCAATCGTAAATCCCACGATAATTGAATTCGGGACCAGCGCAATGACCCTTCCGAGTTTGAGCAACGCACTGATGAGGAGTAGCACGCCGGCCAGAATGGAAGCCAAAATGAGGAATCCGTGATTGTATGTAGCCATTAAACCACCAATGATCGGGATGTATGCCGCGGTTGGTCCATAAACCTGATACTTTGAGCCACCGAACAGCGCACCCAGCAAGCCCGCTACGGCACCGCCAACTATTCCCTGCTCAGGTCTTAAACCCGAAGCCATTGCAAATCCCATCGCAAGTGGAATGGCTACCATAGCCACAATCAAACCCGCCGTTAAATCTTTAATAATATTTCCAGCCAAATTTCCTTTCCTTAAATCTTCGTAGCGACGGTCGAAGGGATTTAGAAAAAATGCCAGTCGTTTAAAAAATGTATCTTCTTCTTGTTTCATAATCCAAGTTGTTATCTGCGGAAACGCGAGGCGTTAATCCTGACGTGTCCGGAGGAATTAAACATTCCGATCCGCGGTTGCGGATTATCGGAGACAACTAAAATTCAAATCAAGAAATGTGTTCCGGAGGCGGAACGATGACATCAAGGCAAACACAATGTGCCGTGAGAAATGCTGCCAGATGTATACGATTAATCGTGGATTGACTGTGCTCCTGAGCACGCAGAGATACGGCAAGATAGTCCTTTTCGCTTTTTTCGGATTCTTCCGATTTTTCTGACTTCTCAGATTCTCCTTCAGCCGACTTCTCAGTTTCATCTTCTTCCAGAGGAGCAAGCATTTCACACCGATTGATACCCAAATCGAAGAGCGAACAAATGGAGCTCACCATTTCGATGTTGATCATCGCCAGAAGCAATATGGACGAAATAATGACTTTCATTCGGATAGCTAAAGTTAGAAAGAAATAGTTAACCTCAACCGATTGGTTGTAAAAAATTAATAAGCAACGAATCAGCGAGATTCGCATTTGTTAAGAAACATCCACGTGCAGAATGATAATTTATTCGCTGAACTCCCAACCGTGTCGGTTGGATAAGGCATTTTGGGCGAACGACCGAAATTGGTCATTCTGAAAGGATACCAGGAGCTCAATGACGAATGCCGTAACGAGAATTTTTTCTGCTCGTCTCTTTGAAATGCCACGGCTCTGCAGATAGAACAAGGCCTGCCCGTCGAGTTGCCCGGTCGTTGAACCGTGGGTACACTTCACGTCGTCGGCGTAAATCTCCAATTCCGGTTTGGAATTCATATGGGCCGAATCGGACAGAATTACATTCGCATTGTTTTGATAGGCATTGATTTTCTGAGCATTCTTGTGGACTACTACCTTTCCGTTAAAAACACCGGTTGCATTGTCCTCGAGCACATATCGGTATGCTTCATTGCTGAAACAATGCGCAACTTTGTGGTCGATCAAGGTATGATTGTCCACGTGCGACTTGTCTCCTGCGACTACAATTCCATTTAAATGGGTTGAACAATTTTCGCCGGAAACGTCGACGTGTAGATTGTTCCGCACCAATGCTCCGGATAAAGTCACAACATTCGAAACAAATTCCGATCCGCACTCCTGAATGACTTTTGAATTGGTGATGAGCAATCCATTTGGTCCGGCATTCTGAATGGTGTTTAAGGTCAATTTCGAATTTTCTTCCAGATGAGATTGAACCAGAACGTTGTTAAAATTCGCGCCTTCTGTCAACGAAACATCCGTTACAATTACCTCAGCACTCGCGCCTTTTGCGACAGTCACGTAAATAGAAGGCGAAGCCATCAAACCATTTCCATTGCTCACGAGCAACACGTGAATGGGTCTGGACATTTTTTTTTCGGCTGGAACGTGAATCCAAAGCACCTTCTCGACATAACAACAGTTCATCATCACGAAAATGTCGCTTTGATTCACCGGAACCGTTGAGCTATGGCCGGGATCGAGAAATTCGGTTGAACACTCCGTTTCCGTACCAATAATTTCCTGACTCAGTCTTCCGTTCTCCAAGATGACAATACGATCAGATAGGAAAAATTTTTCAAGAGCCAACTGCGGTGAATTTTCTGTGTGCAATTTGAAATTGCTGTTGGCTATTTTCCCCAAGCGGGTGTACTTCCAATTTTCATCGCGCGTAGTCGGAAAATTTAACGACAGGAGTTTTTCGTAGATCGCTTGTTGACTGCGATGCGTCGGCCGACCAACAGACTGCAGAAAACTCGCAACACCGGATGACTTTGTCAACTCACTCATATCTTATGCCTTTTGAGGACTGAGCCAATCGTACCCTTTTTCTTCCAGTTCGAGCGCTAAATTTTTGTCCCCGGTCTTGACAATTTTTCCGTCTGCCAATACGTGAACAAAATCTGGAACGATATGATCAAGCAGGCGCTGATAATGTGTAATCAGCACAATTGCATTCGTTGAATTTCGAAGTGAGTTCACTCCTTTGGCCACAACCCTCAAGGCGTCAATATCAAGTCCGGAATCGGTTTCGTCCAAAAAGGAGACAACCGGGTTGAGCATAGCCATTTGAAAAATTTCGTTGCGCTTTTTTTCTCCTCCGGAAAAACCTTCGTTCACTGAACGCGACGCCAGTTTAGGATCCATATCAACCAACGCGGCTTTTTCTTTTACCAGCGCAAGAAAGTCCTTTGCTGAGATTTGCTCCTGGCCGTGATATGCCCTGATCTCATTGAGTGAGGTTTTCAAAAAGTTAATATTCGAGACACCGGGGATTTCAACCGGATACTGAAAGGCAAGAAACAAGCCTTTTTTTGCTCTTTCGTCCGGCTCGGTACCGAGCAATTCTTCACCGCGCAGAAGCACGGATCCCGAAGAAATTTCGTAACCTTCTTTCCCGGCAACAATTCCAGCCAATGTCGATTTTCCTGCGCCGTTTGGTCCCATAATGGCGTGCACTTCTCCGGCTCGAACCGTGAGATTTAATCCAGTAAGAATTTCCTTATCTCCGTTTTCAACGGATGCTCTAAGATTTTTTATTTCGAGTAAAACGTCTGACATTTTTGAAAATTAAAATTTATCCTACACTGTTTTCGAGCGATATAGCTAGTAATTTTTGAGCCTCTACGGCAAATTCCATAGGCAGTTTGTTGAGTACGTCCTTGCAATATCCATTCACGATCAAACCGATTGCTTTTTCTTCAGGAATACCTCGTTGAAGGCAATAAAAAATCTGATCCTCGCCAATTTTTGAAGTCGTCGCTTCATGTTCCAGCCTTGCGGAACTATTGTTGCATTCGATGTATGGAAATGTATGAGCGCCACATCTGTCAGTCATCAACAAACTATCACACTGCGTAAAATTTCTTGCATTTTCGGCGCGCTTGTCAATACGAATCAAACCCCGATACGAGTTTTGCGACTGACCAGCTGAAATTCCTTTGGATATGACCGTGCTTTTTGTGTTTCGTCCAATGTGTGTCATTTTTGTTCCGGTATCCGCTTGCTGAAAGTTGTTGGTTACGGCGACAGAATAAAACTCACCCACAGAATCGTCACCTTTCAGAATGCACGAAGGATATTTCCACGTTACGGCCGATCCGGTCTCAACTTGTGTCCAGGAAATTTTTGAACGTGTATGGCAAATTCCTCGTTTGGTGACGAAATTGAAAACGCCACCTTTTCCATTTTTATCTCCGGGATACCAGTTTTGAACGGTCGAATATTTTATCTCCGCGTCATCGAGTGCTATCAACTCAACCACCGCTGCGTGAAGCTGATTTTCATCGCGCATCGGAGCGGTACATCCTTCCAGGTACGACACATAACTTCCTACGTCCGCAATGAGCAAAGTACGTTCAAACTGTCCGGTCCCTGATTGGTTGATACGGAAGTATGTCGACAACTCCATTGGGCAGCGAACGCCTTTGGGTATATAGCAGAACGATCCATCGGAAAAAACAGCTGAGTTCAAGGCGGCATAAAAATTGTCAGTCGTTGGAACGACTGAACCCAGGTATTTTTTTACCAAATCAGGATGGTCCTTCACTGCATCACTGAAGGAACAGAAAATAACACCCAGCTCACCGAGTTTTTCCTTGAATGAGGTTGCGACGGAGACTGAATCCATTACAAAATCGACTGCAACACCGGTTAATTTCTTTTGCTCGTCCATCGAAATGCCAAGCTTGTCCATTGTGGCTTTCATCTCCGGATCGACATCCTCCCAACTCTCGTACTTCTTTTTTGGCGCAGAGAAATAGGAAATTTCCTGAAATTTTGGTTTTGCATAATGAACGTGGGCCCACGTAGGTTCGGTCATTTCTTTCCAAACACGAAGCGCGTTGAGACGGTAGTCAAGCAGCCATTGAGGCTCCTCTTTTTTGGCCGAAATCAAGCGCACAACATCTTCATTCAGCCCGACTGCAATCTTTTCGGACTCAATGTTACTTGTGAACCCGAACTTGTATTCGCGGTTCTCAAGATCCTTTGCTAATTCGTCTTCGGTGTAATTGGCCATTCTATTTATTTCGTAAATCGTACTTCATAAATCGCACATCGAAAATTTCTCTTTTTAAATCCTTTTCTATTTTCGATGGGCGATTATTGATTTTTGATCTATTCGTTTTTCTTTTTTGATTTCACTTTATCATTGTTACGCACTGTTGATACAGACTTAACAAATATTCTGACAAGCTCTTCACATTCAGACAATGCTGTTTCCAGCCGACTTAGATGAGAGGTCAGTTTTGCTTTTTTAATGATTCGTAAGCAAATATGGGACTCCCGCAATTCCTTGAGAACAACCTGAAGCTTATGGACAAAATCATTTGTTGATTCCGCGCTTTGAGCCTCACCATAGTTTAAAGCAGGTGATGTTCCGGAGCGTACAAGCTGTCCTGACATATGAATTGCTGCTTTGCGGTCGGTCATTGGTTCTGTAATTTCAATAATTAGTACTGCAAAGTCGATTAATCGCTCTTCGAGTTGTTGTTTATTCATACTCACACGTACTCAATTCGTAAATCGTACATCCTAAATCGAACATCGAAAATAAATCTCTCCAAATCCATTTCAATTTTCGAGGTGCGATGTGCAATTTTTGATTTTCGATTTATCCGGATCAGTATTTCCAAAGTCGCCGTCACAACGAAAAGCTCTCTCCGCATCCACAGGTCCTCGAAGCATTCGGATTCGTAAAAATGAATCCCTTTCCATTCAAGCCACCACTGAAATCGAGTATGGTTCCCACCAGATACAAAACCGATTTGCGGTCGACGACCACTTTGATTCCATTGTCTTCGAATTCCTTGTCGTCGGGATTGATTTGGTTGTCGAATTCCAGGTTGTACATCAGGCCCGAACATCCGCCTCCCTTAACGCCAACACGAATAAAATAGCCCGCCTTATTGTCCTCGGACATCAACCGGATGGCTGTACTTTTTGCGGTGTCTGTAACTTGAATCACGTTCTTTATTTAGATTAATTCTATATAACAAAAATCCACCTGCAAAAATACCTCTTTTATGGTATTGATTTGAACAAATCGACAAATTATTCACGTAGTTTCGTCGAGATACTTCACTAAACGTCTTTATGTCAAAGAGTTAAGCTCTTTTTGTTATTTAGAATGTTTCTAAACAAAAGGCATTCAACCGAATGCAACCGAATGGTTTTGTCGATTCCCCTGTGCCGGTTACTTTTGTTTACATTTCTGTTTCAATCTCTGTTTTATGAAATCATCCATTGCAAGGAAAGTATTGATGGCTTTGTCCGGTCTCTTTCTTCTGTTGTTCCTGGCCCAGCATTTTGTCATCAACTCACTTTCGCTCGGCAGCGGTGACTATTTCAACGCGGCGTCTCATTTTATGGGAAACAATGGCATTGTTCAGTTCATCATTCAGCCCATTTTGATTATTGCAGTCCTTTTCCATCTTATCGCAGGATTGTATCTGGACGTTGTGAACCGAAATGCACGAAATGTCAAATACCAAATGAATAGTCCTGGAAAAAATTCTTCCTGGATGTCACGCAATATGGTCATCACAGGGATTATGGTTTTACTTTTTCTCGGATTGCATTTTTACGACTTCTGGATTCCTGAAATCAATTACAAATACATCGAAGGCAATTCGCTGGTCGACAACAGGTATTATCCCGATCTGGTTGAAAAATTCAAAGATCCGGTGCGGACGGGCATTTACGTTCTTTCGTTTGTTTTTCTTTCGCTGCACCTGATGCACGGCTTTCAATCGGCTTTTCAGTCGGTCGGATTCCGGCACAACAAATACACGCCGATGATTCAAAAACTCGGCCTTGCCTACGCGATTTTGATTCCACTAGGATTTGTGGTCATCGCAGTGGTCCACTATGTCTCACATTTATAATCGAACCCGATGTCTGTATTAGATTCCAAAATTCCTGACGGTCCACTGAAAGATAAATGGACACACTACAAGGATCACGTCAATCTGGTGAACCCAGCGAACAAACGATCGATCGATATTATCGTCATCGGAACCGGTCTGGCAGGCTCTTCTGCCGCAGCATCACTGGCGGAGATGGGCTACAATGTTAAAGCATTTTGCTTTCAGGATTCACCAAGACGTGCGCATTCCATCGCAGCACAAGGTGGAATCAACGCTGCAAAGAATTACAAAAACGACGGCGACAGCACCTTCCGGTTGTTTTACGATACGATCAAGGGAGGCGACTACCGTGCAAGAGAGGGAAATGTTCACCGGCTTGCGGAGGTATCGGCCAACATCATTGATCAATGCGTTGCGCAAGGTGTTCCGTTTGCAAGAGATTACGGTGGATTGTTAGATAACCGATCGTTTGGCGGAACACTCGTTCAAAGAACTTTTTACGCTGCGGGACAAACCGGTCAACAACTTCTGCTCGGTGCGTATTCTGCCTTGAGCAAAGAAATTGGTAAGGGAACCGTGACGATGTACAACCGCCACGAGATGTTGGATCTTGTCATCGTTGGCGGAAAAGCCCGTGGCATTATTGCGCGGAATTTAATCAGCGGTGAAATCGAAAGACATTCGGGTCACGCAGTATTACTCTGCACCGGCGGTTACGGAAACGTGTTTTTCCTTTCGACAAATGCGATGGGCAGCAACGTGACCGCTTCGTGGAAAGCCTACAAACGCGGCGCATACTTTGGCAATCCGTGTTACACGCAAATTCACCCAACCTGTATTCCGGTTTCTGGCGATCATCAGTCGAAACTGACGTTGATGTCTGAATCCTTGCGGAACGACGGTAGAATTTGGGTTCCGGCGAAAAAGGACGACGTGATGGCCATTCGTGAAAAACGAAAAAAGGCGACTGAAATTGCTGAAGCGGACCGAGACTATTATTTGGAGAGACGTTATCCGTCGTTTGGAAATCTTGTTCCGAGAGACGTTGCATCCCGTGCAGCGAAGGAAAGATGCGACGCTGGATTCGGCGTGAATCAAACGGGTGAAGCTGTTTATTTGGATTTTGCTGCTGCGATTGAGCGCTACGGCAAAACGGAATGCGTAAAAAAGCACATTTCAAATCCTGACAGCGCAACAATTATTAAACTCGGACGAGAAGTTGTAAAGGAAAAATACGGCAACTTGTTTGATATGTACAAACAGATTACAGGTGAAGATCCATACGAAGTTCCGATGATGATTTATCCTGCGGTGCACTATACAATGGGCGGACTTTGGGTGGATTACAATTTGATGACGACCGTTGCAGGATGTTATGCACTCGGTGAGGCGAATTTTTCTGATCACGGGGCAAACCGTCTCGGCGCATCAGCGTTGATGCAAGGATTGGCCGATGGATATTTTGTAATTCCTTACACCATTGGTGAGCACCTTGCGAAAGACATCCGCACCGGAAAAATTCCAACGAGTACACCGGAATTTGACGAGGCCGAAAGAAATGTAAAAGAGCGCATTGAAAAATTCATGTCGAATAAGGGCACAAAGCCTGTCGATTATTTCCACAAACGTCTGGGAAAAGTGATGTGGGACAAATGTGGAATGGCGCGAAACGCAAAAGGACTAAAAGAAGCCATTGAGGAAATTAAAGCAATTCGCGAAGACTTTTGGAAAAACGTACTTGTACCGGGTGTGGCTGGAGAATTTAACCAGGAGCTCGAAAAAGCGGGACGTGTTGCAGATTTTCTGGAACTTGGAGAATTGATGTGTCGCGATGCACTTTCGCGCGATGAATCGTGCGGTGGACATTTCCGTGAAGAATATCAAACACCGGAAGGTGAAGCGCTCCGCGATGACGACAAATTTGCACACGTTGCGGCCTGGGAATTTAAAGGTGTAGATGGTGAACCCAACAGGCATCGGGAAGAATTGATATTTGAGAACATTAAACTCGTTCAGCGCAGTTATAAATAGCCGGTCGAAGAAAAAAACGTAGGAATTATGAAACTCACACTTAAAATCTGGCGCCAGAAGGGACCAAAGGACAGCGGTAAAATAGTCGACTACCCAGTCGATCACGTTTCGCCCGATATGTCATTTCTGGAAATGCTCGATGTGCTGAACGAGCATCTCGTGGAAAAAGGCGAGGAGCCAGTGGCATTCGATCACGATTGCCGCGAAGGAATTTGTGGTATGTGTTCGTTGCACATCAACGGCCGTCCGCACGGTCCGCAGAGTGGCGTCACCACCTGCCAGTTGCATATGCGCTCATTTAAAGATGGCGACACCATTTTCATTGAGCCTTGGAGAGCGAACGCTTTTCCAGTAATTAAAGATTTGGTCGTTGACCGCAGTGCGTTTGACCGTGTGATGCAGGCCGGTGGATATGTATCTGTAAGTACAGGTCAGGCCCAAGACGCGAACAATCTTCCGGTTTCGAAAACTGACGCCGATAAATCTTTTACTGCGGCCACTTGTATTGGATGTGGCGCTTGCGTTGCTGCGTGCAAAAATGCATCGGCTATGCTTTTTGTTTCGGCCAAAGTATCTCAGTTTGCTTTGTTACCACAAGGTAAAATAGAAGCGAAACAGCGCGTGTTGAGTATGGTTCGTCAAATGGACGTTGAAGGATTTGGCAACTGTTCCAATACCGGTGCCTGCGAAGTGGAATGCCCGAAAGGAATTTCGCTTGAGAACATTGCGCGGATGAACCGGGAGTTTATTGTGGCGGCGGCTACGGAGGAGTAATCTTCTCTTTGTATCTTTGCAATTCCTAACTAACGTTTATTGGCTCCGTAGTTCAACGGATAGAATGGAAGTTTCCGGAACTTCTGGTCCAGGTTCGATTCCTGGCGGGGCCACTACGACATTTCCAGAGGTATTCATCTTACGTAATAAGAAGTTTAAAGGACGATTCCATAAGGGTCATTGTCAGGACGAGACCTCCGCTGACGTGAGCGTCTAGCTCGAACCGCGTTCCAATTAATGCCAGAATTTTCATTCAATCAAAGGGAATCATACTTTCAAATAACCGTTGTTTTTCTTTTATTTTTTGTGATCCGCACCGGATTTGTTAATTAACAAACAATAACTCGCTTATCGTGTTCATCTGTCGTAGCTTGCGGGACTTTATGTGGATGCCTTTTACTTCAATGTTGAAAAAAATTCCCCGGTTGGCTGTTGTCACCGCCGTGCTGTCTACACTCAACACCGCCGGTCAGTGCGACGTGGTTATTGGCAGTTTTCAGGGCGAAGCCGGCTGGGATATGACCAATCAATGTACCGATCTGCGTTCGAAAATTCTGGACGCTGCGAATTTCGGTCCTGCGGGAATGATACCGGTCAACAGCGTTACGATTAATGACTACACGGATGCCACTGTAATTAATGCCGCGCTTTTGGCCACTATGGATATTTTGTTTATTCCCTGGATCAACGACGTACAGTTCACAGCAGCAGAGCTGACGGACATTAAAACCTGGGTGGACGGCGGAACCGGAGTACTACTGGCGTTTTCAGATGATCCTACTCACGACGCTGTGAGCGCCCAATTTGGCCTTCCTACGGTTGCAGAGAATGTGGATGTATACCCGAATGCAGCAGGCTCCGCTCATACGCTGTTCAACGGTTGTTTTGGTGACGTAGACACTGCATTTACTCTTTGGAACCGGTCGTACTTCACTTCGACAGTCGGCGGAACGATCCTTGGTACAGGCCCGGCTCCTTTTAACCCAAAGGTTGTTTCCTACAATGCCGGCTCCGCATTGTTCATCTGCGATATTGACATCGTATCGAACAACAGCGCCTACATTACACCCGGATCGTCTATTGTTTTTGACAACGACAGATTTGGAGTAAATGCCATTGAATGGGCAATCCGTGAGGTGGACGCCATTTGCGCGGCACTTCCTTGTGGATTTCTTCTTTCGGTCGATATGCTGGATTTTAATGCGAAGTGTACCGGGAGTGAGGTAGAAATTACCTGGAAGACTTTGGCCGAGACCAACAACAGCTTTTTTTCGCTGGAAAGATCTTCGGATGGAATTAACTTTTTCCCGGTTGCAAAAATTGACGGCACAGGGAGCAGCCTGGGCGAAGTCAGGTATTCACACGTTGATCAGGAACCTTTGAATTTTCTTTCGTATTACCGACTTGCACAAACAGACCAGAATGGCAAAACGGAAATTTTGGAAACCGCGACTATTTTCTGTGAAGACGGTGTCCCGTTGAGTCTTTTTCCAAATCCTGCAACGTCCGAATTGTTTGTTTCCGGCGCCTTAAACTTTGACCGGATTGAATTGCTTGATTATTCCGGCCGGACAATCAGAACAATTGAATCTTCCGCTTCCTCTGTGGATGTGTCAGATCTCGCCGAAGGGGTCTACTTTCTGAAATTTTATCACAACGACGGCGTTGTTATGCTCAATTTTTCAAAACGATAAGATTCACGTTTTATTAATCTGGATTCCCCCGCTGGAGCGAGCGTCTCGATCGTACCGCATTCCAATTAATGCCAGAATTTTCAATCCATCAAAGGGAATCATACTTTCAATTTGCAAAAGTCGCAATTGATCATCTTTGTCAGCGGAAAGGAATTTTGGTGCGACAGATTGGGAATCTACTTTATCCAAAAAAATTCAGCCAGACGTCGAAAGTATAAGTTTCATAAGCCGGACGCAGCGTATTTTATCAGCTTTGCAACCGTCAACTGGGTTGATTTATTTACACGAGAAATTTTTTCAGTTTTCTTTCCGAGAGCAGACAGCACCACAGAAAGCACAAAGGACTTGATCTTTTTGCTTATTGCTCTATGCCCAATCATATGCATATCATTTTCCGGTCTAAATTGGACAATCCGGTTGGTTTGATCCGGGTAAATTAACCGCCGGGAATCTGGAAATAGCCTCTTCTGTATTATCGGTGGAGGGGTTGTAGTTCCAACGTCAATCCAGCAAGACTTGGCTGCGGTGACGGAGGAGTAATCTTCTCTTTGTATCTTTGCAATTCCTAACGAAAGTTTATTGGCTCCGTAGTTCAACGGATAGAATGGAAGTTTCCGGAACTTCTGGTCCAGGTTCGATTCCTGGCGGGGCCACAAATAATTTCACTAATTATCAGACTTGTGTGACTTTTGAGGCTCTCGCCGAAAAGTTTTATCGGATGATGAGTTTTGAAAAGTACTTTCCATCAACAGTAGCAAAGTAAATTCCATAATCAATTCCAGATAAATTGAGCTTCTCGTCGCTTTCTAAAACAGAACACAAAATTTCCTTTCCACAAAAATTAAAGATGCAGACCTCTGGATTTGCCTTATTGTGCGGCTGAACGTTTCTGATGATGGCTTTCACTTCTTCGCGATTTTTGCATAGGCGGCTTTCAACCCGGCTAAGCAGTTCGCTTTCTTGGCCAGCTTCGAATTTGAGATCGGCATCCGTAAGTTGAGAAAATTTTGATTTAAGTTGTTTTGACTGGTCGGCCCAGTTTCCCGTGATCTTGAACGGATCAGTGGCTCCTTTGATTGCTGTGTCTGTCATAATGTATTCAGATTAGTTTGTAATTGAATTATTACCCGACAAAGATCAATTGGGTCGACCGACTGAATGTTATACGTTACGGGCAGAATCTTACACGAATCACAGACTTTCGGATTTGGACAAGAAGCACATTCCGAAAGGTCAAGGTCTAAGTTCCAATCATCTCATTCCCACACCCTCATCGCTATCATCTCCACCTCATAACTTCTCTCACCCTTTAAAAAAGTACACCTTAACTCCATCTCGCTGCGCACGGACTTACCAGCCTCCTTTCCGGGCATCCAGCTCGGCGCCGACCGAACGATATCGGCAAGCTCCACCGCGTGACCATTTCCCACCTGGTCCCGCCATATTTTTACCCAATCGACGTTTCCATCGCGTTCGACAATAAAACGAATACGTATCAAACCATCATTCGATTTTGCATCGTGCCAATAGCGTCGTTCGATAAAACGCATCAATTCATCAGGCCCGCCTGAAAAGCGAGGCTCTTCTGATACAACCTCAAACATCGGTTCAATGATGTCATCCACCCAACTTCCGTCGCCGTCACCCACATCGATCATCACTTCATCAACTGACATAGGCTCCGAAAAATATCCAGACAAGTGCTCATCATTATCGGCTGAAATTTCCGGTTCAAAATCGCCACAATATTTTTTCTCGCTTTGAAATTCACCTAAAAAATTATAAACCTTGCTTAGACATAATTTGCCCGATTCGTCGTAATGCTGTTCGGTTTCAGAATCAATTGGGGTATCACCAATTTGATATTTCGCACGCAACTTTCCATTGGGCCAGTAAATCACTTTCGACCCTTTCACCAAATCAAAGTCAAATTCTCTCTTTCCGGAAGGAAAATTTTTCCAGTGTTGAACACAGATCGAGGTTCCATAGAGGTAAAATTCATCCGGGTCGGTTTCAATTTCGTAGATGCGCCGCTCGGAGATCTGACCCTTTTCATCATAATATATCCAGGCGCTGTCTGGTTGTCCTTCCTTGAAAAATCCTTCGAAGGAAAGCCGGCCGTAGCGGTACAACGTGAATTTTCCGTGCGTCTTACCCCATCCGGATATGCCATAGGTTACAATCGGAACAGAGTCCGGTTCAAGAATGTTCACGGTGTATTCGACCGAGTTGATATACTCCCCATACACCCGCACTGTGTCTAAATTCCTGAAAGGTTCAAAGTCCCCTGTAATTTTCGGTAAGGCGTTTATGAAAAAACCGTGTTCGCTGTAGTTGTTGAAGTTGGTGCAAAAAAACGAGTAAGGTCCTGATTTCTGACCTTTGGAATACGTGTAGGTCAGTTCATATTGATTGCTGCGGTAGTACGCCGGACCGTCGAGTTCTCCCATCACGTAGTTTTCCTTCGAGCAGAGTTTGCCGTACCCATCGTATTTCCGCACTTCGCCGTGGAGTATGCCGTTGTATTGAGAGCCCACGATCAGATCACCCACTCCCCAGGGCTTATCCCACAACTTAAATTTACCTTTCAGGGTATCATTTTCGTAATTTTCTACCCTGCGGAGATCTCCGGAGTGGGTGTATGTACTACAGGGCCCGTTTCGCACATTATTGACATAGGAGATGTCGTAGAGAAGTGTTCGATACGACGTATAAATTTTTGTCGATCCGTTCAGCAAGCCATTTTCGTACATTCGGCGGTAGATTTTGCCCGTGTCGGAATCCGGTCGCTCAATCCACAAACCCTGCTTTACTCCGTTCTGATAAAATCCGGAAATCAGGCTGTCGCGAAAGACTTCGCTTTTCTGTTGGTTGAGAAAGTACTTGTAATTAATTGCAAGAACAGGGACAAACTGAGCGCTGTCCATTTCATAGTCCGATCTGGCGATGAACGTTTCGTACAATCCGTCCAATACGCCGATGTGATAGGTCTCAATTTTCTTCAATCGACCTTCGTCGCTCCAGTATTTCCAAACGCCGTTTTTGAGGCCATTCAACAATTCTCCCTCCGATTTTTTCAGTTTCTTATGATGGTACTCGGTCGTCAATGTCCCTTGTTGAGACAAGACGGTTAGCGACGAAAAAAACGCAACAAGAAGAAATATCCGTACAACTGCAAAACTCGAATTTCTGCGAAGGATAAAAAACATAGACATCTGTTTCCGAAAAATGGGAAATCTAAGATACAAATTGCGGATGATCTCGATCACTCCAACAGTTCCTCAAGCTCGGAAATCGAAAAAGGTCTGAACTCCGACAACACGATTGTTTCATCCCCGACAGTGGTTTCAACAACGGAGACCAAGGGTTGAGAACCGGAAAACGTCAGCCCGACGATCTTCACCGGAACGTTGAATGGCGCCATTTTGTAGATAACCTGCCCGCCATCCTCACAGTTTGAACTGACCATCGCATCAAATTCTTCAAAGATCATATACGTTTTCACCTCGCCATCCACCTGAGCCTCGACGACAAGATCCCGGACACCTTCTTTGGCGTCATAAAAACGGTCGCAGTTGATCCAACCGAACTCCTGTGAAGCAAGAATGAAATAGTTGATGTCGCTGGCGTTTGCAGTAACAAGTGCCTGGTTGGCGTATTTTTCATACTTCGAACGAAAGGCCTTCCTGAATTTCGGATCGTCCCGGACGTGTGTCGTGCCAAAATAAATTTCGTAGTGACCGTAATTGTTCATATACATTGTTGTCATATCGAGAGGTGGCATTCCCGTGATAAACTTTTCAAGTACCTGGTCGTACGGGGATTCAAGGTCCGCAATTTTCACGGAGCTTATCTTACCATTGTTGTCGCAGTTGAGAACGGCATAGTTCCGATTTCTTGCAGATAACTTCGCCCCAACCTCTGAGGCCTCGGGGATTTTGTTGAACTCCTCTTCGAAATACTTCAGGAAAGTGCGGTCGTCATTTTTCAGTGCCCATTCAGGCCTATCCCACATTGAATTCTGGACGTCATCCACAGTAAGTGAATAGTGATAGAATTCCGTCAGAGCGATGTCAGAATTGTCCGGTGCACCGTCAATTTCGGCTTCCTGCCAGTTCATTTGACCCTCATCAGAAAAATCACCGTAAAATGTTTCCATTTCCTGAGATCCGTTCTGGAAACCACTCTGTACCGGAAACAACAGGACATATCCTTCGTTTTCCAGGATCTCGATGGGTTGACCGTTCAACTCGGCGCTTATGTTCAACGTCCCACCCGATTCCAGTAGGACTCCGTTTGATACCGTGGAAAGATTTTTCGACATAAGTGCTGCAGCGCCGTAATATTCCTGTACCGAAATTTCGACGAGACCCAAACTGTGCACTTCGAAAATTCCCTCCGGAATAAAAATACGGGTTCCTTGCTCACAAGTGATCAGGTTGTCCTGAAATGGATTTATTCTGAATACCTGAGTCGGAGGAGCCAGGGCGGCTTCTAAAAAAGCGGATGGGTCGGAAAAATCGGCGCTCAAATTCGCTTCATTGACAAGATCCGGTGGATTCACTTGCGCAGTGTCTACGACCTGTCGTAGTTTTTTTCTCTGGAGCTTAATGAACCTACCCATTTCGGGTAGTAGCGTAAAGCCGATTTCAGCGAGAGCGGCGATGGGGGTCGTATTCTGAATACGTTGGGGTAGGACCTTATCAGACTGTTGTGTTGTCGTGGTACAGTTAAGGACAAGACAAGACAGACCCAATAAGACAATTCTGTTTGCGATCATAGAAATTGGCTTAGGTTGAATCACAGAACGGCAAAAATCACGCCATATTGCGCAATCAGGATGACATCAGGCGATAAAATAGCACGGCTAAACCGATTTTTTTTAAAGCAAAGGCGTTTCAAACAATTTCGAATTCCAAAGTACCAGGCTGGAATATCATTTAAACCAGAGCAGTCCAAACAAGGGAATCCACATTTCAGCCCTCATAAGTTTGTAACCGTTCGTGATGTCAGAGGCTGCGCTTACCATACCTTTCATATAAAATATCCAATGTACAGGACTTTTACATTTTTGTTCGTTGCTGTTCTTTTAACAATTGGCCGTGTATCGGCCCAATCCCAATCCCCCAAATTCATCCAATTCAACAATTTCAGCGCAACGTTTGAAATACCGGCAGGAAAATCCTGGGTAATTCACCAGATATTTTCCAATTTCTCCGCTGGGACTCTCACCAACGCCGACGGCAGCAAATCTGCAATTCCTGTGCGCATTTTTATCAAAACGCTCAATGGCGACATCAAAACGGATTATGCCGGTAACCGATATGGTCCGCAGGTTTACCAATCGAACAGCAGCAGTGCGACGGTGGCGTATCCCATCGTCTTGCCTGAAAAGACAACTTTTTCGCTGGTAATCGTCAAAGGCGATCCGGGAAACTGTTCGGCCTACGACGGTTCCGGGTACATCTCGTTTTATGAAGTTACAAATCAATGAGGATTTCGGTTGCAATTTGCTTTTGTCTCGTTCTCTTTGGTCAGAAGTCCTTAGGCCAGACAAAACAGGAATTATTGATCCAGCTCGAGGCAAAGCAAAAATCAATTGACAGTTTGAAATGGATTGCGGACAATTCGGAAAACGTCATTGAAAACCGCGACCGGACGATACAGATGTTCTCAGAAGGCAAGGTCAAACTGGAGGGAGAAAAAAGCGAGCTCATCAAACTTCTGCTCCAGCGCGATGCGGAAATAGCGCGACTGAAGAAACAAACGCAAACGGGAACCTCCAAGACGATTACGCTAAACAATACCCGCTCCGGCTGGAAAGTCCCCGCTGGAAAATACTGGATCATCCATCACGTGATGACCGATTATACGGCTGGAGTTTACCTTGATTCAGCCAAACATCTCGTTGTCGAAGGGGTTCACGTTTTTCTGAAGGAACTCAACGGTGTTGGGATTCACGATACAACGACAGGTAATCTCGGGCCAAAAATTTATTGCTCGCTGCATCCGGAAGAAACAATGAAACTGCCGATCGTTTTAACCGAGAACAATTCCTTAGCCATTTCCGTAATGCGTGACCAGTTGGGGAAATTGGTGCTACACAGCGGCAATGTGGTTTTTTCGATCACGGAAAAGGAGCTTTGATTTTTTCGATCGTGTCTCACCCGAGAGCTATTGGGATTGGGTTAGATTTTCACGCCCATCACACAAACATCGTCCAACTGCTCCAGCTCCCCACGCCAGTTTTCAAAAAACTGCTCGAGCAAATGTTTCTGCTCACTCAATTTCTCCTGGCTGTACTGTTTTATCACTTCACGGAACGAGGTCGTCTTTAGCTTTTTTCCTTTGCTCCCGCCAAACTGATCGGCATAACCATCGGAATACAAGTAAATCAAATCGCCGGAATTCACTTTGATTTCATTGTTGGTAAAGGGCTTCGGATCAATGAATTTTCCAATCGGTTGTTTGTCCGATTTCACCTCCACCAATTCTCCACCAGTAAGTACAAAAATTCCATTGTTCGCTCCGGCAAACTGGAGTGTGTTGGTTCTCGTGTCGAGACTGCACAAGGCAATGTCCATTCCATCATTGACATTTTCGTCGCCTTTTCCAAAAGTTTCCAGAATGATTTCCCGTACTTTGTTCAGAATTGCCGCAGGCTGGGTCAACTTAAATTCTTTTACGGCTCGGTTCAATGCCGAGTGACAAACAACGCTCACCAAAGCGCCGGGTACACCGTGGCCGGTACAATCGGCAACCGAGAACAACACGCAGTCCTTTTGAACAGAAAGCCAGTAAAAGTCGCCCGCAACAATATCCTTCGGTTTGTAGAAAATGAAGTTGTCCGTCAGGTGTTGAAGAAAAAACTTCTCCGGCGGCAGAATGGCATTTTGAATGCGCTTGGCATATGTAATGCTGTCGGTAATTTCTTCGTTCTTCGCTTCAATCAGCTCCTTTTGGGTGTTCACTTGCTCGATGGTAACGACAAGCTCCTTGTTGGTGATCTGAATGGTTTCATTGTTTTTTTCGATGATGCGTTTTTGCTTACGGAATTTAAAGATGAAGTAAACGAGAAAGATAAGAAAGAGGATCAGGATAGCCATTATGCCAAGCACCATATTCTGACGCTCGGCGCTCGCTTTTAGCTCGGTGGATTTAAGCATCGTCTCCTTTTCTGCCGCATCCTTCTGCGTGTTCAGCAACGTCAACTCATTTTCTTTGTTTTTGTTCTCGGCAATCTGAATTTCCTTTTCGCTCTGTTCTTTCAAAAATTCCTTTTGGAGTTGCTCATTTGCCAGTTGCTCCTGCATCAGTAAGAGGTTGCGTTCAATGTGGTCCTTTTCCAATTGTTTGTTCAGGAAATCTTTCTCACGTAATTCACCTTGCTGCTTCAGGAAAATGATTTCCTGCTCGCGTTGAGTTGCATTCATCTTGGCATTGAGCAACTCAATTCCCCGTTTTTCATTTTCGAGGATGTCCGTTTCAATTTTCTGCAGCAATACTTTGGTTTCGTTGGCTCTGTTGATCAGTTCAAGTTTGGAATTCTGCAGTTGCCGGTCGAGTTCTTCTTTGGACGCAACGTAGAGTTTGTAGTACTTCTGAGAACTTACGTAATCGTTGTTCATCGCGTAGGTTTCAGACAGAATAAGGTAACCGGCACAGAGATTGGATAGATCGCGGACCTGTTTTGCGTGGTCGATGGCCTGGTTACATTCTTCCAGGACCAAACCAAAATCACGGTTCAAAAAGTTGTTTTTGGCCAGCAGATTGTACGTCTCGGCAATTTTCTTGTGATTGTTGGCCGATAGGAAAATTTTCAGCGCATCGTTCAAAATGAACCCGGCATCGTTGTACTCCTCCAGAAGAACCAACGATATTCCCTTGTTGAGGTAAAGCTCTCCGAGTAGTTGCTGATTGTTTTTGGCGAGGTTTTTCTCCAGTGCCGCATCCATCACTTCCAGTGACTTTTCATACTGGCCCGTTTTGCGGTATGCGATCGAGACATTCAGTTTCGAATCGCATTTGAGTGAATCGAGAAAGGTTTCAAACTCACCGGTGCTGAAAAGGTACTCGATGTCGTCGTTGGTCATTTTCGAGCCACCGGTTGAAAGTATGCTGTCCGCGATAACAGCGCTCGCCAGCTGCTCCATATGGTTTCCGAGCAACGCCGCTGTTTTTGACAGATAAAAATAGGTGTAGTAGTGGTCGAAAACAGAAACATCTTCGGCGATGGTGGCCGCCATCATAAAGTGGTCGTTCGCGTCCTGGTAATTGTCCACCTTGAGGTTCATATGGGCTGAGTACACTTCAATCTGATAAAAAGTGACCGGGTCGCCACTGACAATTTCGCCAATAATCCGATCGGCACTCATCAGATCGCCGTATTTTTCAAAAATCAAAATGGAGAGAAGTTTATTGGCGAGCCGAACGTGCTGCGGATATTTTGACGTCAGTTTTTTAGAAGCGATGCAGTTGTACTTCAAGGCCTCGTACAACTGGTTCTCTGCGAAGGCTGAATAGGAATCCAGCAAAGCATCATAAATGACCAGGTGTGAAGAATCTGCTGTGGCAGCGAAGAATTCCTTCAATTTGGCAGCGGCGGCTTCGTGGCCTGATTTTTTGAATTCCGAAATGTAAAGGGATTTGGCATCGGCATCGCTCATCACAATATTCTCCAGCACGACATTGTCCATCCGGAAATGCTGAGCCACAACCGGAATGGCCGGGGTAAGAAACAAGAATATGAACGCGATAGCCCGTTTCACAAATTAACTTTTAGCATCACAAAGTACTCTCGTCCCATTCCAATGCCTGGCGGATAACCGCTGCTGTTTGGATAAATCTGAAGATTCTTTGCATCGAGAATGTTCTTTACCCCAATGGTCGCATCGAAAAATTTCAGGATACCGCGCCGCTGAAAAACCAAGTCGACCAGATTGGTCATCTTGTGTAGAACATAATCGTACTCTTCAGTAGCTGCATCGACCTGCTCTACACCAACTTTGCGGGAAAGGAAAACGTAATTGAGCGAGATCCGGTTTCGGTCATTGAGACGGCAAGAAATCCGGCTCGAAACTTTGTGCTTCGGTATGCCCAGCGCGCCTGCCTTAAGATCGTCCGGGTCAGACAGAAAATCAATGCCGTCTGAGTCGATGATAGTATAATTGGAGTAGGTTGAGAAAATTTCGAAGCGACCGAGTTTGTTTCGCAACGCGGCCTCAAATCCCGCAAACTGGATTCTGCCATTGTTGATATAACTTTCCGACGCGGTAGCTACGTCGAACCCATATACGACCACGTTGTCAATCCGTGTCAAAAAACTGCCCAGCTTGAAATCGTGGCGTTTGTTTCGGAGGCCGACTTCCACCTGAAGGTCTCGCATTCTTTCGGGAACAACTGGCTCGGCATTGAAGTAAGAAATATTGATGTTCTGGAGGGTCGGGATTTTAAACGACTCGCCATAAATCAACTTGTAGTGAAAGTTCTTGAAATCCTTTGTGATACTCAAACGGGGCGAAAAATTGGGTTGGAAGGTCTGGTAATAATCGACCCTGCCACCGGCAAAAATATTGGCGAATCTGCTCCGGAAAGTCAATTCGGCAAATCCGGCAACGGCGTGATACAATTCCGAAGGCTCACCATTGGTGAGAAACAAATGTGATTTATAGACGCGTAAAAAATCGTTGTAGTATTGTCCGCCGACCAGCAAGTTTAATTTATCGGTGAATTCGTAGGTCATATCACCAGCTGCCGTAATTCTGCGTGTTTTGACGTTCGTAGGATCGTACAGAACCGGATCGCCATATTCCGTGTTCCAGGGAATCTGATCTTTGTAATTCACGTTGGCGTGAAGTCGGAGTTTGTTGAACTGCTTTTCGTAACCCACGTGATGGATGAACGTCCGAGTCCGTGAAGAAATGCCGTCGAGTGTGCCCTGAAACGTGTAATCGTCGTACAACATTTTGTATTCAAAGTCGCCCTTTTTAAGTTTCAACTGGAGGTAAACATCGGTCATCAGCGACGAATCGGCGTTGTTCACTTCCATACTATCTACGTGAGTATAAAATTCATTGGACTTGTTGCCGGCGAAAATACTGCTGTTGACACTGAGTTCAAATCCGTTCAGCAAGTAACTGGTGTTGGCAAAACTCAGGCGACTGCCCGACATTTTGGGTTCAGAGAATCCGACATCGGCAAGAATGGTGCTTCCTCGGGCGGCTTGACCGTTGTGCGTAATGATGTTCACCACACCCAATCCTGCGATACCTCCATAAATACTGGAACTCGCACCGCGTATGATTTCGATGCGCTCGATATTCAGGAGTGGAATACGGCCTCCCATAACAAAAGAACCGTACGCCATATCGTTCATAATCATCCCGTCGACCATAAAAAGAATTTTGGCTTCGGCTCCCCAGGCGCCGCGAAGCGCTAGTCCAGTGCCATTCTGAACATCGCTGGCGATATTAAAACCCGGAATATCCTGAAAGACGTCCACAAGATCCCGGTAACCGTTTCGCTCGATGTCGGTGGAGGTGATAACATATACCGAACCGGGAGCGTCATTGAGTTTTGTTTCGTGAAGGTTGGTGATCTTGACCTTCTCTACGTCCATATCCGGCGGATGAAGTTCAATCACTTCCTCAATGAGCGGAGTAAAAATTTTGAGCGTGGAATCTTGTGAATAGGTGATTGATCCGGCAAAAAGCAGAACAAGACAAACCGCGGATCGCTTCAAATGGATTGTGCGCACCAAATCACCAAAATTAGACTGTGCTAAATGTAGGAGATTTCCGGTTTACTTCCTCCCACAAGGTAACTGCGAAATCCAAAACTCTGATTTTCCGGTCTAAACACGGCCATTTTGATCTCAATCGCACAGATTCAGTGTTGTGCCGATTTCTGCGGTTCACGAATTTAATGCTAACTTCGCACTCCCCTAAAAAATGGATTACTCCGTAAAGTATGAAATTATCTGCATTTAATTTTGACCTACCACCGAATCTGATCGCCAAACATCCTGCGGATAGTCGCGACGAGGCAAGCTTGATGGTACTTAACCGCAAGGATCATTCGATCAAAAAGAAAAAATTCCGCGATGTCCTGGACTATTTCGACGAAGGGGATGTTATGGTCGTTAACAACACCCGGGTTTTTCCCGCCCGGCTGTATGGAAACAAAGAAAAAACCGGTGCGCGCATTGAGGTGTTTTTGTTGCGCGAACTGAACCGTGAAAGCCTGCTCTGGGATGTATTGGTTGACCCCGCGCGGAAGATCCGCATCGGAAATAAATTGTATTTCACCGAAGACGATTCGCTCGTAGCCGAAGTAATTGACAATACGACCTCACGTGGACGGACCATTCGATTTTTATTCGACGGAACCTACGAGGAATTCAAAACGCGGATTACCGAACTCGGAGAAACACCGATTCCACCGTATATCAAAAAATTGCGCGATGTTGTTCCTGCGGACGAACATCGGTATCAGACGATTTATGCCAGTGTTGAAGGTGCCGTTGCAGCACCGACAGCAGGGTTACATTTTAGCCGTGAGTTAATGAAACGACTCGAGATCAAAGGCATCGAATTTGCGGAAATTACGCTGCACGTGGGCCTCGGCACATTCCGGACTGTAGAAGTGGAAGATCTGACCAAACACAAGATGGACTCCGAACAGGCCGAAGTTACCGAAACAGCAGCCAACATCATCAACCGAGCCATTACGAAGAAGAAAAATGTATGTGCCATCGGAACAACCTCTATGCGGGCAATCGAAACCAGTGTTTCGACCGACGGATTCGTAAAGCCTTATGCAGGCTGGACGAATAAATTCATCTTCCCGCCCTACGACTTCTCGATCGCCAACTGTATGATCACAAATTTTCATACACCGCAATCTACCTTGCTGATGATGGTTTCGGCATTCGCCGGGCACGACTTTATCGTCGAGGCGTATAAAAAAGCAATCAAAGACAAATATCGTTTTTACTCCTACGGAGACGCGATGTTGATTATTTGAGTGTCGAAAGACCCAGGCCCTTGTTCGCTGCTCTCGATACGATCACGACAAGATTATACCAAATAGTAAGCGTGGTCAACCGGATCACTCGATCAGCGGGTATTTTATTCAGGCCCTGTTCCCCAGTTCAATTGCCTCCATATTCCGCATTTCCTTTCCGTGGATTTCGAAACGGAGAATCGTCCTGACCGAGTGAAATCCCTTGTGGCCACAAGCACCCGGGTTCAGCCACATACTATTAATCTTTTTGTCAAACTGGACCAAAAGGATGTGTGAATGACCACAGACAAATACATCGGGTTTTTTTTCGTGGATAAGCCCAAAGGCTTTTTGACTGTATTTGTAGGGCCTACCGCCGATATGTGTAATCAATACCTTCATTTCATCCGATTTAAAGTCGGTCCATTCGGGCCATACGCTGCGCACAACGTGTCCGTCGATGTTGCCAAAAACACCCCGCGTCGGTTTGAATCGTGACAATTCGTCGATAACCGAAACGTCGCCAACGTCGCCGGCGTGCCAGATTTCGTCCACATTTGCAAAATGATCGAATATTCTCGGATCGAGGTCGCCGTGGGTGTCTGACATCAAACCGATTCGTTTCATTCTGTGAGATGACGTATTTTTGCCAGATGGAGGTACGACGGTATTTTCTTCACCTGTGTTACAAAGGAACAAATTATTCCGGTTGGCAATCTCAGCCTAATCAGGCCAGTATTCAACGTGAAATCGAGAAGGCCCTCACCGCCGTCCATTCGAATAATCCTGTGGCGGTTACCGGTTGCGGTCGGACCGATGCCGGAGTACACGCCACGAATTATTATGCCCATTTCGATTCAAGCCTAAGCATCGATACCACTGCACTCAAACAGAAACTCAATGGTATGCTTGGCGGGCAGATCGCTGTCCTAAACGTCTACCGGGTAAGTCCAACCGCTCACGCACGTTTCGACGCAATATCCAGAACGTACCACTACTTCGTCCATTTTCAAAATGATCCCTTCCGAGAGGACCGATCCTGGCTGGTTTCACGCCGATTGAATGTAGAGAATATGAATCTTGCGGCGCTGGCAATGACAGGGAAAAGGGATTTTCAATGTTTTTCGAAAGTGCATACCGAAGTCAAAAATTTTATCTGTGATGTTTCTAATGCGCAGTGGATTCCGACCGACAAGGGACTTGTTTTTACCATCACGGCTAATCGTTTTCTCCGCGGAATGGTGCGGGCAATTGTTGGAACAATGATGGACGTTGGAATGGAGAAACTGTCTGTCGTGGACTTCTGCAAGGTGCTTGAATCCGCTGACCGTTGCGAAGCCGGAATGAGCGTCCCGGCCAAAGGGTTGTTTCTGACCGATGTTCGTTATCCTAATCCGTTCACAGGCACCAATAATATATAGCGAAAGAGCATCGTACCTTCGTGCACCAACCGACCGACATTTTCGTTAATTTTGCGCACCAGATAAAATTGTGATATTCCCGATCACGGCATACGGCAACCCTATCCTGAAGAAGGAGGCACAGGAAATTGACGAATCCTACGAGGACCTCGACGCCATCATTGCGAGTATGTTCGAAACGATGTACGCCGCAAATGGAGTCGGTCTCGCAGCGCCGCAGATCAACAAATCAATTCGACTCTTTGTGGTGGACGCTGCGCCTTTTACCGAGGTAAAGAAAGGCGAAAAACCCGATCCAAAAGCAGCCGGACTGGAAACGTTCAAACGTGTGTTCATCAACCCGGTCATCGAATCGGAGGAGGGAGATGAATGGCCCTTTGAGGAAGGATGTTTGAGTATTCCACTTATTCGCGAAGAGGTGATGCGCAAGGAGAAAGTGGTGCTTTCCTACTTTGACGAAACCTGGAAATTGCACGAAGAGGAGTTCAAAGGATACGCTGCGCGGATCATTCAGCACGAATACGATCACCTCGAAGGAATTTTGTTTACCGATCATCTCAATCTCCTCAAGCGACGGATGATCAAAAAAAAACTGCTGAATATTTCCAAGGGCGAAGTAGATGTTTCCTATAAAATGCAATTCCCATCAAAGAAAAGATAAACGCTATGAAAAATCTGTGCTGGATTGGTTTGTTACTTAGTCTGTTTTTCGCCGTCCGGTGTGGATCGGATGAGACGGATGAAACGGTCGATCCGAATGAAGGAGTAGCGACCCTAGACACAAACCAATTTCTGGTGGACTTAAAAGAAATGGAAAATAAAATCGACGCCAACGTGAACAATGCGGATACCGATTTGCTCAAAGAAGCGGTCACTACGTATCAGGATTTCGCTGGGATATTTCCAAAGGACCCAAAAGCCCCCGATTATTTATTGAAGGCCTCTGATTTTGCGCTGATCACGGCGCAGCCCGAAAAATCGGTAAAAATTCTCGACCGGATCATTAGGGAATATCCCGATTACGGTAAGATGGAGGACGTGATGTACAATAGGGCAAGTCACCTCGACATCGAGCTGCGGGACACGACACTGGCAAAACAAGCGTACCAGGACTTTATCGACAAATTTCCGAAGGCCACCAACAAAGTTTTGGACGCACAATTCCGCATCCAAACCATATCGCTCACCCTTGAAGAACTTAGCGACCAGTATATGGATCAAATGGAGTCCGGTCAGGTGGAGTAATGGGGTGATTGGATATGAGATTCTCGACGCTGGACTTTGAGATACTGGCCTTGAGATTTGCAGACTTTGAAACTTTTGGTCTTATCTGGATGTGCCTGAAATTTGTCATTTTTGAGAGTTGACAGTTGAAATTTCCCTTTTGGTTTTTTGAAATTTGCAATTTTATTTTTTTGAATTTGGAATTTGCTTTTTGAATATTCTCCTCACATACGACTACGAACTTTTCTTCGGATCTAAAACCGGAACGGTCGAAAAATGCCTGATTCAGCCGACCAACATTCTTCGAAATATGGCCCATCGGACCGGAATCAAACTTGTCTTTTTTGTTGACGTCGGTTTTCTGAAACAACTCGAAAATTTCAGACACTTTCCTGCCGTTGAAGCGGAGTATGTTTTAGTCAAAAAGCAGATTTGCGAATTGGCCGACGAAGGACACGACTGTCAGCTGCATATCCATCCGCATTGGGAAGACAGCGTTCACGACGGCACGTCTTGGAAAATGAATACACAGCGCTATAAACTGGATGATTTTTCGGATCAGGACATTTACCGAATCGTCGGCGAGTACAAAGCCATACTCGAAAAATGGACTGAAAAACCAGTGCATTCGTACCGGGCGGGTGGATGGTGTCTTCAACCCTTTTGGCGGGTAAAAAAAGCCTTTACTGATTTTGGTATTCGCACCGACTCGACCGTATTCCATCAGGGAAAATTCACGGCCGGAAATTATTACTACGATTTTACCTCGGCGCCTGACCTGTCGTCCTGGCATTTCAACGAGGACCTCTGCAAAAGCGAGTTGAATGGTACTTTCAGGGAAATTCCAATCGCAGCTTATTTTTACAAGCCATTGTTCTTCTGGAAATTGTTTGCACTGGGTCGGCTTAAGCCCTTTCAACATAAGCCAATTGGCGACGGATTCCCAATGGATTCGCCGGGACTTCGGAAACGTATGCTCACCACAGGAATGCAGCTGTCGGGATGTACCGATGGATATTTTGTGACCAAAATGCAGGAGATCGCTGACCGGAACGAGAAAAAGGGATTCCCCGAAACGGTTTTCATCGGACATCCCAAAGCTTGTACCGCCTTTGCGGTAAAAAAATTGGAGGAATTCATCACAACAAACCGTATGAGGCACCGTTTTGTAACCTTCAGCGACCTGTCACAATGATTTTTTTAAACCGATCCGAAATTGACGTCAAAAAATGGGATGATCGCATTCAGGCCTCCGCCATTGAAAATATTTTCTGCTATAGCTGGTACCTCGATGCGGTTGCTGAGAATTGGGGAGCCATTCTAACCGACGATTACCGGACCCTCTTGCCCGTTCCATTTACCAAAAGGCTCGGCGTAAAACAGATGTATCAGGCGGCTTTCACCCGTGAATACGATATTTTTGGAACGGAATTCAATTGGACGGATGCGGTTGGATTCTTGTCGAAACACGTCAAGGCAATCCAATTCAGAAATTCGGCCGCTGATCTTTTTCCCAATTGCGTTATCCGCAATCATCAGTGGCTTGATTTGTCGGTGAACTACAGGCAACATTACAAGGAAAACGCGAATAGAATATTGAAAAAGGGGCAGACTATTTTTCGCGTGGAAGTCGGCAGTAACATTGGCGTTTTGTCCGAACTTTTTGAAAAGTATGTCGCCGGAAAAATTGAAAGCATCAAATCGTCTGATCTTGTTTTGCTCGATCGGTTGATGCACGTTGCGATGAAACAAAAAACCGGTGAATTGCTGGTTGCGAAAGAAGAAGATCAGATCGTTGCAGCCGGTTTTTTTCTGAAGGACAAGAAACGGATTACGTATCTGAAAGGAGCCGCTACTCCGGCAGCAATGAAGTCCGGCGTTATGTACTTCCTGATGGACACGGCCTTTCGTAAATATCAGGCCGATTATCGTACCTTTGATTTTGGCGGATCGGAAATTCCGGGTGTCGCTCAGTTTTTTAAAAAATTCGGCGCGTTGGACCGCATCTATTATGAGTATGTTTTGGATAATCTGCCGTATTGGTTCAAAACGTTGAAGAAAATCAGCAAATGACCCCGCGAAATATTTTACTCATTGGGAGTTCCGGTGGCCTGGGGACCGGTCTGTCGCGCCATCTGAGCAAACAGGGTCATCAGCTGGCACTGCACTATTTCAAGCACAAACCGGTTCTCGATCCCACCACGAAAAATATGCGGACCTATACCGCTGACATCACAAAGGAAGACCAGATCGCAGCGATGATCAAACAGATCCAAGGTGATTTTGGTTCCATCGATGTCGTCATCAACAACGCCGGAGTTTCAAAGTCCGCAATGTCCTGGAAAATGTCGCTTGATGACTGGAATGAGACCCTCGCCGTGAATCTCACAGGCCCTTTTCTGGTAAGCAAATATGTCCTTCCGAAGATGCGCGAAAAAAAGTCGGGACGAATCATCAACATCTCGTCTGTCGTCGCTCAAACGGGTTTTGCTGGTACGGCAGCGTATGCCGCGTCAAAGGCCGGTTTGCAAGGTCTTGTCCGATCGATTGCCAAAGAAGTAGCTGGAACTGGAATTACGGTGAACTCGATCGCTCTTGGATATTTCGACCAAGGTATGATACATCAGGTTCCCGAGAATCTTGTGACGGATTTGGTCCATCAGATTCCAGTTGGAAAGTTGGGCTCCATAGACGAACTAGGGGGGCTGGTTGACTATCTCATTTCGGATTCCTCATCCTATCTCACAGGCCAAACCATTCAGTTGAACGGGGGACTGTACTTCTGATATGAAAGTCCATCTCATCGGCGATTCGGATTCGGTACTCAATCAGTTTATCGCCGAAATCCGCGATCAGGAAATTCAAAAGGACGCGATGCGATTTCGCCAGAATATGCACCGCATCGGTCAAATCCTGGCCTACGAACTGAGTCGTTCGTTCAGTTATAGCGACAAACTTATCGGCACACCGCTGGGAACAAAAAAAATGCGCTTGTCGAACGAACAGATTGTTGTCGCATCAGTGCTCCGGGCGGGTTTAACGCTTCACCACGGCGTGCTTGAAATTTTCGACCGGGCGGAAAACGCCTTTATTTCGGCCTACCGCAAAAACATCAGCCAATACGAATTCGATATTCACGTCGAATATCTCGCCTGCCCGGATCTCAACGGCAAAACCCTCATTCTGGCCGACCCAATGATCGCCACCGGTCGCTCGTTGCTGATGGTTCATAAAGCAATTTTGAAGAACGGAACCCCGGCAAAAATTCATATCGTCTCCGTCATCGCAAGTCAAAAGGGCCTTGAGCATATCCAAGAACACCTGCCTGCAACGACAGAGATCTGGCTAGCCGCAGTCGATCCGGATCTCGACGCGAAATCGTACATCGTTCCAGGTTTAGGTGATGCCGGGGACCTCGCCTTTGGTTCAAAACTCTAGCCAATGCACTATGGACTTTTCGTAACCGGCTTTTTGTTCGGAACTTTCAAGTTCCTCTTTGCGCATTGGCTCACGCACGGCGCCGCGCACCAAATGAAGTACGAACCACACTTCTATGAAATTTTTGTATCCGTCCAGTCCGGTTGCATCGTGAGCATGACGCTCTTTTATTTCTCCAGCTCAGGCCTGATGAAGTTGGCCGCCGACGGACGAAGAAAGAAACGAGAACAAGCACTTCGAACAGGAAAACCTGTCAAAATCAAGCGGAAATTTACCCGCTTCAACAAAGGCATTGTCTGGGTTAAAAGGAAGATTGGTATTTACGGCGTCACCTTGCTCGCACCGCTGTTTCTGTCAATTCCGATCGGTTCCGTAGTATGTGCCAAATTTTACGGCGACAAACTATACACCTTTCCGCTGATGCTGTTGTTTACGGCGGCATACGGCTTTCTGATGTGCCTCATCATCGATCTGATGTGAAAAATATTCGCCACATATTTTTCGACCTCGACCATACGCTCTGGGATTTTGACCGCAATTCCTCAGAAACACTCTTGGAACTCTATGATGTTTTTCACCTCTCCGTGTATATCCCGGATGTTAAGGACTTCATCGCTGTATATTGTGAGATAAATCACCGTCTTTGGAAAGAATATGCATTGGGCGAAATCTCCAAAGCCGAATTGCGACACACGCGCTTCAGATCCGCCTTCGGTCATTTTAATGTACCGCACAACGACGGGCTAAGTGAAGAGTTCGGTGCAGAATATATGCGACTTTGTCCGCTGAAGCCTCATTTGATACCCGGTGCAAAGGAAGTCCTTCAGTCATTCCGCCACCGGTTCAAATTGCATATTATTACCAACGGATTTATGGAAATTCAAGAACAAAAGCTACAATCTTCCGGAATTACAGACTATTTCGATTTGGTGCTGTGTTCCGAAGAAGTGGGCTTCAACAAACCGCATCCTGAAATTTTTAGACGAGCTCTGAAACTTGTGGCAGGAACCCCTGCCGAATCCCTGATGGTTGGCGACACGTTCGAAGCCGACATAACCGGCGCAAAAGGGGTAGGAATGAAGGCGATTTTGTTCAATCCTGAAAAAACCTTTGTCGACCAGGAAGTAGATCAAATCCACAGGTTAATGGAACTTATCGAACGATTTCCCTAATTGGCTTATTTAGAATCATTCTAAAGTAAAAAATAGTGAATTAATATTGGGCTTTTCGATGACAACGAATATATCCGATCCATACATTTGCTCTTTAAATAACCCGATTCAGATATGTCCAAGACTATCAAAATCAGGCGAGGGCTTGACATTCCGCTGAAAGGCGAAGCGGATAAAGTGAAAACGAATGTCGAGCGTCCTGATTCATTTTCTATCAAGCCGACCGATTTTCACGGTCTGGTTCCAAAAATGACCGTTAAAGAAGGTGAATCTGTTAAGGCCGGTACGGTTATTTTTCACGACAAGGTGAAAGAATCTATTAACTACTGCTCACCCGTTTCAGGTGTGATTTCAGCAATTGTTCGGGGAGAAAAAAGGCGGATTCTCGAAGTCCGCATTAAACCTGACGGCGAGTCGACGTACGCAGATATGGGGATCGTAAGTGCGGCATCGATGTCGCGCGAAGCAGTTCTCACACATTTATTAAAGTCTGGTTTGTGGCCTTTCATCAAGATGCGCCCCTTGGACGTGGTCGCAAATCCAGCTGACAAACCAAAAGCAATTTTTGTCTCAGCATTCGACTCATCTCCGCTGGCTCCTGATTACGATTTTGTTCTCCACGGAGAAAATGAAGCTTTTCAGGCTGGAATTGACGCACTCAAAAAATTAACGGACGGGCCGGTTCATCTCACGGTTCGTGGAAATGGAGCGCCTGACCCGGTTTTTACCGCCGCAAAAGGAGTCCAGCTAAACCACATTACGGGCAAACACCCTGCGGGAAATGTTGGAACCCAGATTCATCACATCGATCCCATCAGCAAGGGGCAGGTTGTGTGGGTAGTGAATCCTCAGGACGTTGCCATCATTGGCCGCGTATTGAGTAAGGGAAAGTTTGACCTGGCAAAAACAATTGCCATCACAGGATCGGAAGTAAAAAGTCCGAAATACATCAAGACGGTTATCGGTTCGTCTGTTGCGAAAATAATCGAAGGCAATGTCAACGACGGCAACGTTCGCTACATTTCCGGCAATCCGCTCACCGGAGATCGGATCGCCAAAGACGGACATCTTGGCTTTTATCATTCGCAGATAACTGTGCTTCCGGAGGGTGATGAACCCAAATTTATGATCACCAAAGGCTGGATGGGTCTTGGACTTGGTCGTTACTCGGTGAACCGTTCGTATTTTTCCTGGATGGCTCCCAATAAAAAACGGGTCATTGACACCAATCTCAACGGTGAACTTCGCGCATTTGTGGTAACCGGTGAAATGGATCGGGTATTTCCCTTTGATATTCTGCCGATGAACCTCGTAAAGGCGGTTATTTGCAACGACATAGACGGAATGGAGAATCTGGGAATTTACGAAGTGGCCCCGGAGGATTTTGCATTATGTGAATTTGTTTGTACTTCGAAAATTGAAATCCAGGACACCATCCGGCAAGGTTTGGATGTGGTGAAGGAAGAATGTATGTAATTGTTAAACGTCCCCAGCGGAATAAAAAAAAGTAGATTGAAAGGGATTGAAAAAATGATGCGAAAGTTTGAGCCTGCCCACGATGGCAAATGGTCCAAGCTGCATCCGGTTTGGGACGGTTTTTATACCTTCCTCTTTACGCCTGGTGTTACCACCCGGAAAGGTTCTCACATCCGAGACAGCATCGACTTGAAGAGAACGATGTTTATGGTGATCCTCGCCTTGATTCCGTGCCTGCTTTTCGGGATATACAATACCGGCCACTGGCATTATGCCGCGAATAGTCCGCTTGGATACGACCTGCCCTATATGGATATGTTCTGGGAGAAATTCGGCTATGGCTTGATGCAGGTTCTTCCGATCGTGATTGTTTCCTATGCGGTTGGATTGGGTGTTGAATTCGCGTTTTGTATACGCAACGGTCACCCCATTCAGGAAGGTTTCCTCGTTTCAGGGATGTTGATTCCGCTCATTATGCCAGCCGATATTCCTCTGTGGATGGTCGCCGTCGCGGTCGTTTTCGCGGTCATTTTTGCAAAAGAAGTTTTTGGTGGAACCGGAATGAATGTCGTCAATATTGCGCTTACGACACGCGCATTCCTATTCTTTGCTTACCCATCCCGTATGGCGGGTGATAAAGTTTGGGTTTCCGGAATGCCGGAGACACTCCCAGATGGATTTTCAGGCGCCACACCACTCGGACAGCTTGCCACCTTCACCGGGGACGATCCTGCTTTTAAGACAATGGCTGACTTTACAAATCAATGGAGCGTGATGGATTCTTTCTTTGGATTTCTGCCAGGTTCTATAGGAGAAACATCTGTGCTGTGTATACTCATTGGGGCGGCTGTATTGATCGGTACCGGAATTGGAAGTTGGAGAATTATGCTTTCGTTCGTTCTCGGAGGCTATGCGATGTCGTTGTTGTTTAATGCGGTCGCAGTAAATCCATATATGACACTCGATCCGGTTCACCAGTTGTGGCTTGGAGGTTTTATGTTCGGTGCGGTCTTTATGGCGACGGATCCCGTTACGGCGGCCCAGACTGCACAGGGTAAATTGTATTACGGATTTTTCGGGGGAGCTTTTGCTATCCTTATCCGGGTCTTCAATCCAGCCTATCCGGAAGGGGTTATGATGTCCATATTGCTAATGAATGTATTGGCGCCACTGATTGATCACTTCGTGGTTCAATCAAACATCAAGAGACGACTGAAGCGATTGAAACTGACTGAAATTAAAACTGCTTAACAATGGCAATCAACAAAGACGGAAACACCTATACTTTTATTTTCGCTGTCAGCATGGTGGTTGTTGTTGGCGCAGGCCTGGCCTTCGTTTACGAAAGTTTGAAGGGCAAACAAGCCGAAAATCAGCGGGTGAAAAAAATGATGAACATTCTTGGAGCCGTAAACGTCGAATCCACGCGCCAGGATGCAGAAGCAAAATACGCCGAATATATTAAGACAGATCAGTGTGTCGTCCTCAGTTCCGAAGGTGTCCCTATTGAAGGTGTTGAGGCCTTCGACGTAGACATTATGGTTGAGTTTAAGGACAAGAACATCGCCGTGAAAGACCGTAAATATCCTTTGTTCGTAGCCGAAATAGACGGTGAAATCAAGTACGTGATCCCGATGGTTGGTTCCGGACTTTGGGGACCAATTTGGGGAAATATCTCAGTTGCTGTGGATAAAGAGACGATCTTTGGTGCCAGATTCGATCACAAAGGTGAAACACCTGGACTTGGTGCAGAGATCAAGATGAATTTTTTTTACGACCAATACGCCGGAGAAAAAATCTCCGAAGGTGGTAAGTACAAGAAAATAAGCGTTGTGAAGGATGGCTCCGGACCTGATCCGGGCAAAGTAAATGGTATCACTGGCGGAACGATCACGTCTAAGGGAGTTGAAGAGATGATGGACAGAACGGTACAGGTGTATTTGAATTATTTTAACAGTCTTAACTAGAGCGCTATGAGCGAAGTTGCAGGAAGTGTGGCAATACCAGCCGAGGTTATTCAGCCAAAGGAACGCGAGGCCCTGTTTTCTAAAAAGAACAGGCGTCTGGTCACTGACCCTATCAATGACGACAACCCGGTAACGGTTCAGGTGTTGGGTATCTGTTCCTCATTGGCGATAACCGTTTCCATCGAGCAAGCGCTCGTAATGGGTGTTTCGGTGTTGTTTGTGGTTGCGGCAGGTAACGTGCTTGTTTCGATGATGCGAAACTACATTCCCAATCGAATCCGGATTATCGTACAGTTAGTCGCAGCGGCCGGTCTGGTAATTATCGTCAACGAAATCCTGAAAGCCTATATCCCGGATGTTGCGGAAAAATTATCCGTTTTTGTCGGATTGATTATCACGAATTGCATTCTGATGGGTCGCTACGAAGCCTTTGCAATGATGAATAAACCGTGGCCTTCGTTTCTCGATGGCATCGGCAACTCGCTGGGATATGGTATCATCCTCATCGTGGTCGCCATTTTCAGGGAAATTTTCGGAGCCGGAAAATTGGGCGGTTACGAATTGTTCGGAAACGGTCTTCCGGGTCAGGAAACTGGCCTGTACGCACACGGTTATATGAACAACAACTTTATTATACTCGCCCCGTTTGCACTTTTTGCGGTCGCTTGTATCATTTGGTTTCAACGTGCAAAAAACACCAAACTGATCGAAAAATAATAACAGCAAAACTATGGACTACGTCAATATTGCGCTAAAGGGAATATTTATCGAGAATATGATTTTTGCATATTTCTTGGGTATGTGTTCCTATCTGGCTGTTTCTAAAACAGTAAAAACAGCGGTCGGTTTGGGAGCCGCGGTGATCTTCGTTTTGGGTGTAACGGTGCCCGTAAACTGGCTGTTGGAAAATTACATCCTGAAACCCGGAGCCCTTCAATGGATGGGCGCAGAGTATGCCGAGTTTGACCTGAGTTTCCTCGCGTTCATTATGTACATCGCCGTAGTTGCCGCCATCACACAGCTTGTTGAAATGCTCGTTGAAAAATTCTCGCCCGCGCTCTATGGCGCACTTGGAATTTTTCTTCCACTCATCGCGGTGAACTGTTCCATTCTTGGAGGCGCACTGTTTATGCAGGAGCGTCAGTATTCAACCATCGGTGAAGCCACTGTTTTCGCATTTAGTTCCGGCGTTGGTTGGTTTATTGCAATCGTCGCAATCGCAGCGATCCGGGAGAAAATTAAGTATTCGAAAGTGCCTGCTCCGCTGAAAGGTCTTGGAATTACGTTCATCCTTACAGGGCTTATGGGAATAGCATTTATGAGTTTTAGTGGAATCAGTTTATAAACCTTTGACAAATGATTAAAATAATCATTTTTACCATCATCGTTTTTACAATTGTCATTTTGCTCTTGGTGGCTTTGCTTTTGTATGTAAAAGCCAAAGTGGCTCCATCAGGAAAAATAAAGATCACCATCAACGGTGACCACGTCCTTGAGGTAGATGGCGGCGGAACACTTCTCCAGACGCTCAGCAGCCAGGGAATCTATCTGCCGTCGGCTTGCGGAGGTGGAGGAACGTGTGTGATGTGTGTTTGTCAGGTGAACACCGGAGGGGGATCAATTTTACCTACGGAAGTCCCTCACTTTTCAAGAAAGGAAATTTCCCAAAATTACCGCCTTGGTTGCCAGGTAAAGGTGAAGGAGAATATGGAGATCCACGTGGAAGAGGAAGTATTGGGCATTAAGGAATGGACAGCGAAATGTGTTTCCAATTACAACGTGTCAACTTTCATAAAGGAGTACATTGTTGAAATTCCGGAAGATATGGATTACAAGGCTGGCGGGTATATCCAGATAAAGATTCCGAAGTGCGAAATAAAATATGCCGATTTTGATATCACAGGACATCCTGTGGACCACGCCGACAATCCTCAGAAATTTAAAGCGGAATGGGATAAGTACAATCTCTGGTCATTGGTAATGAAGAACCCGGAGGACTGTGTCAGGGCGTATTCAATGGCTTCCTATCCTGCCGAAGGGCGTAGAATTATGCTGAATGTCCGGGTGGCTACTCCTCCCTGGGATAAGAAAAACAACGGATGGATGAAAGTCAATCCGGGAATTGTCTCTTCGGCAATTTTTAATATGAAGCCAGGTGATCCTGCGATTATTTCAGGTCCATACGGCGAATTCTTCATCAACCCATCGGATGCCGAAATGCTGTACATCGGCGGTGGCGCCGGAATGGCCCCAATGCGCTCGCACTTGTACGAGCTCTTCAAAACCCTGCGCACCAAGCGGAAAGTTACGTATTGGTATGGCGGACGATCTAAGGCTGAACTGTTTTACATTGAGCATTTCCGATCCCTCGAAAGGGAGTTTCCGAACTTCAAATTTTATATGGTTCTTTCCGAACCGATGCCGGAAGACAACTGGGTTGTTAAAAAAGATGTGAACGATCCCAATGGCGATGGCTTTCTCGGTTTTGTACACAACGCGGTCATCAATGAATTTATGAAGAAACACGAGGCGCCCGAAGATCTGGAACTCTATTTCTGCGGACCACCGCTGATGAACCAGGCTGTGCTGGGAATGGCGGACGAATGGGGAATTCCACCCGAGAACGTGAGGTTTGACGATTTTGGAGGGTAAACCAGAATACCATTAATTTAAGAAACGTCCCGGCGAGAGAAGCCGGGGCGTTTTTTTTTTGACTTCGTGCGCCGCTTACGTTGACTGAGCGGAGTCGAAGGCAACGTAAGGGGCCCTCGAAGTCAACGCAACCTGTCATCTGCAAAACCTGTTGGTGAAAATTTGACACAATTGAGTGCCGTATAGCCTGAATTGTCTATCTTCACATTCGACCCAGATATTGACTGGTAAACGTTGAAGATCAGAATAACCATCATCGGATTGTTGCTTGCCTTTTCGGGCGGATCCTTCGCTCAGGACACCGACGGCGATGGCGTTGTCAACGCAACCGATCTCGACGATGACAACGACGGACTGCTCGACACCGACGAGGACGACAACCTCGATCTCGACGCCAACCCTTACACAAACCAGACCGACAACGACAACGATGGTTTTGCCGACGCCTCGGATTGCGATGCCGATGGCGACGCGCTCTTTGATGTGATTGAGGCCGGTGGCACGGACGCCGATCAAAACGGAATCATTGACGGATTCATCGATGCCGATGTAGACGGTTGGGACGACGCAACCGAAGTGACGCCTTTGGCTAACGCAGACACCGAAGCAGACGGAAAGCCAAACTTTCAGGACATCGACTCCGACGGGGACGGAATCATCGACAACATCGAAGGTCAAGGCTCTTATGCCTATTTACCACCTTTGGGTTACGACACCGACGCCGACGGAATTGACGATGGCTATGATTTGGACAACGGCGGTACGCCTCCCGTGATTCCGGATATGGATCAGGACAACCGAAAAGATTACCTCGATCAGGATACGGACAACGACAACGAAGACGACATCATCGAAGGCTGGGACACCAACGGAGACGGATCACCAGATACTTCGCCTGCGTTCCTCGACACGGATTCCGACGGACTGGACAACAACTTTGATTCTGACGGCGCCTCGCCAATCGACAACGGTGGAGCGGCCAACAACGGCAGCTTACCAACCGATTTCCCGGACGAGGACCTGATGGGCATCGGCGATCTTGACTGGCGCGAATACGATACGGACAAAGACGGAATCGGCAACCTGCAGGATGAAGATGACGACAACGACGGTATTCCGGATTATGTCGAAGTTTGCGGTTCGTATACCACCGCCTTCGATTGTGTCAGCGATCCAATGCTGGACGACGACGACGACGGAATCATCAATTTCCGCGATTTCCATTTCGGAAGCTTCAATTCACAACTGGTATGTGCTTTTCTTGACCACGACAGCGACGGGGTCATCGACATCTTCGACCACGACTCAGACAACGATGGAATCAGCGACCTTGACGAAACGGGAAAACCGGATGTGAACGACGACGGAAAAGTGGACGATATGTACATCGACGGCACACTCAAATTCGATTCCGACGGCGACGGATTTTCCGATTCAACGCAGTCCTATGCACCCCGCGATTGTGACAGCCTTGGCAGCTACGATTTCCGCGACCTCGACGCCGACAACGACGGAATGTACGACATCATCGAAAACGGCGGACTCGACGTCAATGACGATGGCAAGAGCGATGCGGTATTTCCCGACAGTACGCTGGCGGATGACCCCGATGGCGACGGTTGGACCAATTCGACCAACGCCCACACTACACTTGACACGGACAATGACGGCTACGCCGATATTTCGGATGCCGATTCGGACAACGACGGCATTCAGGATATTCTGGAAATCGGAACAACGGATATCAATTACGACGGAAAAATTGACGCATTCAACGACGCAAACGGAGACGGTGCGGACGATTTTCTGATGGTCCCAGGTACGATGGATTCTGACAGCGACACCATTTACAACCGGCACGACCTCGATTCGGACGACGACCTTATTTCGGATTCCGAGGAAGGCGGAGCGTATGACGGCGACAACGACGGCTTGTTTACCCTTGCTACCGACGTGAATGCCGACGGTTGGGCCGATGGCGTAGTCACGGCTTTGTCTGACACAGACGCCGACGGCTCTCCGGATTTCCGGGATCGCGACAGCGACGCCGACCAAATTTGGGACATCGTCGAGGCAGGAAAATTACTCAATGATACCGATCTCAACGGAGCAGTGGACGGCTACACCGATGCCAACAACGACGGCTGGCACGACGGCGATCACGTGGGTTCAGGAAATGTTCCCAACACCGATGCCTCGGGCTCACCGGACTATCAGGATGTCGATTCAGACGGCGACGAAACAATGGACATTGACGAGTGGGACATCGACAACGACAACATCGGGCCGGACGATTGCAACGGCGATGGAATTTACGACTGGATCGATCCGGCGTTCTGCGACATTTTTGTCCCGGAAGGATTTTCACCCAACGGAGATGGCTTTAACGATTATCTGGTGCTGACTGGAATGAGTTTTTACGCCAATTCGGTGTTGGTCATATACAACCGCTGGGGCGAAAAAGTTTTCGAATCAATAAACTACCAGAACGATTGGGACGGAACACATATGTTCTCAAAAACTGGTGATGTTCAGTTGCCGACCGGTACGTACTTTTATGTTTTTGAGCCGGAGCGCAATGATGTCTCGGGTAATCCTGTTGCGCATTCCAAAGGTTTTGTTTACCTCAGCAGATAGATGAAAAGAATCACCGTCATATTGAGTTTCTTTTCTGCTGTCAGTGGATTTTCTCAGCAGGATCCAATGTTTACGCATTACAATTTCAATATTCTCAGCGTAAACCCTGCCTATGCCGGAAGCCGGAATGTGATGTCGGTGACCGCACTTCAACGGATGCAGTGGGTTGGATTTACGGGAGCTCCGAATTCCGCCAACGTCAATTTTCACACGCCTTTGCTCAACAGCAAACTGGGTACAGGATTTACACTAACCAACGATAAAATTGGTCCGGTTACCACAACGGGTTTGTTTGCCGATATCGCAGCCCGGCTAAAAATTGGTTCGCGCGGTAAACTCTCTGCGGGCATCAAGGTGGGTATGAACTTCCGCAGTTCGAGGCTTGCGAGTTTGCAGGTACAGCAGGCCGGTGACCCGAATTTCGCGTCGAACATTCAGAGTGAAATTTTGCCGAACGTCGGATTTGGATTGTATTTCCAGAATCCGGATTTTTATTTTGGAATGGGCGCCCCGCGTTTGCTCAGGAATAAGATAGACGGCGAGTACACCGGTATCGGAACGCCAAAAAACTACTACGAAAGGCATTTTTATTTCCTCGCTGGCGGTACCATAGACCTCAAAAAGGACAAGGTTCGTCTCCGGCCGTCGGCCTCGTTACGCCTCTCCTATGGTGCAAAGGCCCAGATAGATCTCAATGCGATCATATACTTGAAGGAAAAAATTTGGTTTGGTCCGATGTTCCGTTTTCGCGACTCGTTTGGTCTGCTTGGAGGAATGAAAATTACCGATCAGTTTTCGGCAGGATATTCCTTCGACTGGTCGTATGGTGTCAACACGGGAAAATACAACGGAGGATCGCACGAGCTGATGCTGCGCTACGATTTTGTTTTCGAAGCAAAGGGAAAAATTGAATCGCCTAGAGGTTTTTAGATGAGAGTTTTTGCGGCCATATTGCTTTTTTCTTCAGCCTTTTCACTGGCTCAAACCAGCCACGACAAACTCGCTGAAAAGGCACTGGCCTACTACGAGAATTTCGACTATCGTATGGCCGCGGAAACCTACAGTCAGTTGGACACGTCCAAGATATCCGTTCTCCGACCTCTTTCGCTATCGTGGTGGAAAATCGGCGACCTCGGTAATGCGCAGCGCGGATTTGCCAAGATTGTCGAAATGGAAGGCCATACACACGACGATATTTTCTCGTATGTCCGTTTGCTGCGTCAGGTTGAATATTATGGTGAAGCCGAGAAACAGATGGACCGGTACACAGAAATGCAACCGAAGTCTGACATCACGCTTGATTATGCGAAAAACAAGGGCCGCAGCGATCGGCTGAAAATGGCAGACACCACATACTTCGTGATGCCGATGAATATGAACAGCAAACACCAGGAATTTGGTGTATCGTACTATAAGAGCAGCGTCGTTTTTGTTTCGTCCCGTGAGAACACCGAACCCATTCGTCGTCGCTACAACGTAAGTCAATTGCCTTTCCTGGACTTGTACACCGCGAACATCTACGATTCCAATTTTGTGGCCATCGCACCTTTTCCGGATGGCATCAACAGCAAGTTTCACGAAGGTCCCGCCGCTTTTACTGCTGCAGGAGACCTGATGATCTTCAGCCGGAACGACCTGAAACCAAATGCCAGTGGTCATTATTATTCCCACCTCTACAGTTCCAGAAATGACGGCTCGGGCTGGACTACTCCGCAACAATTGGCTTTCGATACTACCGCCTGTTCAAGTGTTCATCCATCAATCAGTGCCGACGGAAAATGGCTTTACTTTTCATCTACAATGGCCGGTGGAGATGGTGGCTCGGACATCTGGAAAGTTGAAATAATGGCCGATGGTGGCTTCGGATCGCCGATGAATCTGGGTACATCGGTGAACACCGAGGGAAATGAAAGCTGGCCCTTCATCCATCCCGAAAACAATCTCTTCTTCTTCTCTTCTGACAGTCGTTACGGTTTAGGTGGAATGGACGTATTTGTTGCGCAGGTTCAAAAGGAAAAAATATCGGGCGCACGAAACCTCGGAGCACCGGTCAATTCCAGCAGTGACGACTTCAGTTTTGTGCTTTCAGCAGATAAAAAATCCGGCTTTATTTCATCGGACCGCAAAGGTGGCCGCGGCTCGGACGATATCTATTTTGTCGATATGCGCAGCGGATTTCCCGAAAAATAACGGCTGTGAAGTTCTCCCACGAACTGCTGATAAACCTTCCGCGTGCCGAAATGATTCCTCTTATGGATTCGTGGGAAAATCTCTATTTCTGGATGGAAGGCCTTCAAAGTCACGAGCACTTGTCTGGTGAGGCTGGAAAAACCGGTGCGGTCACGAAAATGATGTTCAAAATCCGAGGCCGGGATGTCGAAATGACGGAAACAGTAATCCGACACGATTTTCCGGATTGTTTTGATGCCGATTACCGATCCCCAGGCATCTTCAGCAGTGTAAAAAACCACTTCGAGATTGTAAATGAAAAGTGTACGCGCTGGACCCAGGACTGTGATTTTCAATGCACTGGATTTATGAGAGTGATCCTTTTTCTGATGCCACGAGCCATCCGGCGTCAGTCGCACAAGCCGATGCAGGATTTTAAAAAATTCGCCGAAAGTCGTTCCACAACCTGATAACTGCGTATTTCTTAAACCCTTCCGGCCTCTTTCCCGTATTAAACTAATGTAAACCGATTCCTATGAAAAAAGCACTACCTCTTTTCTTTCTCGTTTCGACCTTGTCCCTGCCCGGCTCGCAGGCGGGTTTTGGACAAATCACGATGACCAGTATTGCGGCGGGCGATTTTTATTCCCCTGCCACCTGGGACTGTATTTGTTTTCCGGCCGATGGTGACACGGTGATCATCAACCACGCGGTGACGATGAGTTTTGGAATTCCGTATACCGCCGGACAGATCCAGATCAACGCGTCGGGCTCACTGACCAACAGCACCGATCTCGACATTTATATTAACGGAGGTACATTCATCAATGCCGGTATCGTCAGCGTCGGAGAATTCCTACTTGACTCAGGATATGTGAATAATAGCGGAACGATGACTTTTGACAGTTTGCTCACCCGCGATAACGTGGACAACACCGGTGACATTACGGCCTACGATTTTGCGCACGACCAATATGCGACCTTTACGTCGGACGGGGACATCACCATCACCAATAATTTCAACAACGAAGGCGATTTCTTCCTCAACGGTCTGCTTGAGATTTCCAACGACGCTTCGAATTGCAACATTCAAACATCGAACGCGCTGATGCAGATCGAAGGAATAATGTGTATCGGCAACGATTTTATCAATTGTGGTACCGATACTTTACGAAGTGCAGGGACAGGCGCACTCTACATCGGAGGTTTCAGCACCAATGCCGGGGAAGTGCAGGGCTCGCTTACAGTCAACGACGCCGGTGGAGGATTTGACCTCAACACCGGTACCATTGCGGGTACCGTCACGATGGCCACTGCGCTCTGCGGATTGGGAATGGATGAAAGCTCATTATCTGACTGGACGATTTATCCGAACCCCGCTGTAAACAGCATTAACAGCAGCATTCCGGATGTAGACTATTTTATTTACGATTTAACCGGAAAAATGCTCGCTGCGTCGCACAGTCAGTCTGGACTCATCGATATCGGATTTTTGTCCGATGGCTTGTATGCTCTTCAACTAATGGACAGCGCAGGTCGCCACAAAACGGAGATCATCAGCAAACGCTGATCGTTGTAACTATTCATTTTTCCCATCGTCCCACAATAAAATGAAAATGAAAAAATTCGTACTCCTCTTTGCGTTGCTTCCGCTCGCTTCGCTGTCTCAAACCGTAACCAGCGTCGCTGCAGGCAATTTCTATGCCCCGACAACCTGGGACTGTACCTGTATCCCGAACGACAGCGATACGATTTATGTGAATCACACCGTAACACTCGACTTCGGCATCACGTATTCGGGAGGACTGATGCAGATTGGTGGCGCCGGCTCACTGGTTGATGCAGGTTCCGGAAATGGAATTTTCATCGACGGAGGCACGGTGATGAACATCGGTACGATCAATGTGGCGGCAGTATTGCTCGAAACCGGCGGTTCCGTGAATAACGTCGGTCAGTTTTTGGTTGACAGTCTCTGGACCCGCGATGTGATGGACAATATGGGAATTGTCGACGTGTACGTCAATTTCTGGAACGACGAACCGGGAATTTTCACGAACAACGGAACGGTTACGGTGATGAACGACTGTCTGAACGAAGGCATTTTCAACAACAACAGCGATATGTACGTTCATCACGATTTTGCCAACTGCAACACCACAACATCAAATGCTACCTATGATGTCGGCGGATTGCTTTGTGTGTACAACGATTTTATCAATTGTACCAGCGATACCGTTCGGGGCAATGGAACCATCCGCATCAAAGGCGCCAGCAATAATGCCGGTGAAATGGAAGGGAATTTCATCGTCAACACACCTTCTGGGGCACTCACAATCAATACAGGAACTGTCGCTGCAGGAGTTTCATTTGCAGTCGGAACCTGTGAAGTAGGTCTCGAAGAAAATACGGCCGACTGGAAAATCTATCCAAACCCAACGGCCGATTTGCTGACTTGTTCTATAGGTGAAATGCGCTTTCAGATCTATGATTTGTCAGGTAAACAAGTGTTCGACTCTACTAAGGAGACCACCACAGTTTCCATTGGGCACCTTGAATCGGGCATTTATGCGGTTCGTTTGATCCGTTCGGACGGGTACACCGCGACCAGGCTCATTAAGAAAAATTAAGTTAAGTTTCGTCAAGGATTGGCCTGACTAGGATTCTTTAACAATCTCATTTTATCGGATGTTTTACTTTGGCAGAAACCTCTGCTATGAAAACCATCTGTCTTTCCATTTCTCTCCTCTTTATTTTCTTCATTTCCTGCCACAACAAACCAACCAGTTCCTTTAGCACCACTGTCGTGACAGACAATCAACCCGACGTGCTTTCGCGTCAAGCCATCGACAGCATTCTCGACGGATTTGAACAACGGCCCTATGTACAGCTTGGCGACGAATACCACAACTATTCCGACCCAGGTCTTCAGTTCAAGCCTGCGCTCAAGTCCAGAAATTACTTTGTCCTGCACAAAGAGGATCTCAGCAAAAAAATGGTGGGCAAGTTTCGCGTCCGCGATTTTGTTACCCACGACGAGTATTATAGAAGTTCATTTACCGATTCGATATTCTGGCTGGTGGATCGGAAGGTACTCTATATGTTGTTGGAATTAATCCAGGAAACCGACAAGTTGGGACACGATATGTATGCCTTTCGGATATACAACGGCCACCGCCACCCCAGAAAGAATAAGGAAGTAAAAGGCGCTAAGAGAAGCCAGCACATCCTTGGGTGTGCCATCGATATTGAAGTGAAGGACGTGAATCGAGATGGCCGTGCCACGCAATCCGACAAGAAAATTCTTCATACATTGCTCGAAGAAATTGTCGACGACAGGGGTGGTATTGGACGTTACCCTGGGTCAATGAGTCTACACTTTGATTGCAGAGGACGGAAGGCGAGGTGGGATTCGTATTGAAGGCTGGTTCCTCCATTGGGTGAGGCGTATAACCGGTTCGGATAAAATTACTGGCGCCAATGTTAAGATAGTCCGCACGCTTACAATTTTAATTACGCTTCACTTTTTTTTTGAAATTGTCTGCACTTTGCTCTTAAGGAGTCGGTAAAGCTTCTGGAATTTTTCAAATTGAAGTCTAAAAGATCGTAGAGTGTGAAAAAAAGGTAGTAAATTTAGGGAACTACATAGGTACGATTTAAGATTCACGTCAAAATGAAAAGAACAATTACAATCCTGGCAATTGTTTTAACAAGTGCTAATAGCTTTGAACAAGCGCCTGTCTGGAGCTGGGCAAACTCAGCAGGCGGTACTACTCCTGACAGAGGCAATAGCGTTTCCGCCGATGCAAGTGGCAATGTATTTATGACGGGCTATTTTAATAGTCCTACAATCACTTTTGGAACAACTACTTTAACCAATGAAGGCAATACTAATATTTATATTGCGAAATACGATACAGACGGTAACGTGCTATGGGCAAAGTCGGCAGGTGGCACCCTTTCTGATGGAGGCAACAGCGTTTCCACAGACGCAAGTGGCAATGTATTTATGACGGGCTACTTTAGTAGTGCGGCAATCACCTTCGGAACAACTACTCTGACCAATGCTGGGGCCTATTCTGTTTTTATTGTAAAATACGATGCTGACGGCACGGTGCTCTGGGCAGAGTCCGCAGGCGGTACTTCTTCTGATTATGGCACCAGCGTTTCCACCGACGCGAGCGGCAATGTGTTTATTACGGGCTATTTTAGTAGTCCCACCATCAACTTCGGAACAACTACTTTAACGAACGCTGGCAATAATGATATTTTTATTGTGAAATACGATGCTGACGGCACGGTGCTATGGGCAGAGTCCGCAGGCGGTACTTCTTCTGATGCTGGCGCCAGCGTTTCCACCGATGCCAGCGGCAGTGTTTTTGTGACGGGTGAGTTTTCTAGTCCTACGATCACCTTCGGAACAACCACATTGACCAACGCCGGCAATACAGATGTTTTTATTGTTAAATATGGTGATGCTGGTACGGCGCTTTGGGCAAAGTCAGCAGACTGTACTTCTTTTGATGGAGGCACCGGCGTTTCTACCGATGCAAGCGGTAATGTATATATGACAGGCTATTTTAATAGTCCTGCTGTTACCTTCGGGACGACTACTTTAACGAATGCTGGATTGTATAATATTTTTATTGTGAAATACGATGCTGCCGGCACGGTGTTGTGGGCAGAGTCAGCGGGCGGTACTTCTTCTGATTTTGGCTATAGCGTTGCTGCCGCTGACGGCGGCTATTTATTTATTACGGGCTTGTTTAGCAGCCCTACCATCAACTTCGGAACAACGACTTTACCCAACTCAGGCAGTGCAAGCACTAATGATATTTTTATTGCGCAGTACGATGCTGCTGGTACGGTGATATGGGCAGCGTCAGCAGGTGCTACGTTTAATGATGTAGGCTATAGCGTTTCTGTAGATGCAAGCGGCAGTGTATTTGTGACGGGTGAGTTTACTAGTCCTGCCATCAACTTCGGATCAACAACTTTAACCAATTCAGGAGTGTTTGATATTTTTATTGTAAAATTAAATACTACCGCCGCCTTAGAAGAAATGCAAAATGAAAACGGAATTATCATCTCCCCCAATCCTTCATCTGGCAAGTGCACCATTGAAGCAAAAGGTGATTTCGAAATTTATACGCTGATGGGGCAGAAAGTGTGGAGCGGTAGTAACAATAGCAGTGATAAAATGGAAATTGATTTGAGTGGTGAAGCAAAAGGGATTTATGTTCTTAGAATAAAATCTGGTGCAGAGATAAGTGCGCAAAAAATTATCATTCACTAATCACCCCTCGAGGGTATGAACAGAGAAAAAAGTGAAATCACCAGCAGCCAGCAGTGAATTATTTATGCCGGCTGTTTTCTTAGACCTACCGTCCCGCAGCAGACGCTCTCAAGGCACACTTGGGAAATAAGTCTTAATCGCCTGTAAATCCGTTTTGTACTAGATCAAAAAAAAGTACTTCGAGCGGACTGTAACATTTTAAAAACTCACGTATCTAAAGGGCACATAAAAAATCCTACTATGAAAGAATTGGTTGAGAACAAACTGGCGATAAGTCTTCTGTTTTTTGGTACTCTCTGTACAAATGTACTCGGGCAATCAAGGTCGTATCCCTTCGATATCCATAAAACAGGCCAGGGAGAAAAGGCCATATTCTTTATTCCGGGCTTGGCTTGTTCCGGAGAAGTTTGGAACGAGACACGTGCGAAATTTGAAAAGGACTATACCTGTTACACCTTGACAATGGCTGGCTTTGCCGGAATTGAAGCACATGATAGTTCGAACTTTACTTTTTGGGTAACGTCCATCGCCGATTTCATCAAAGAAAACCACATCGTGAAGCCAATACTTGTCGGTCACAGTATGGGTGGTGGATTGGCAATGGCAATTGCTGCCGACTATCCTGAATTGATTGGAAGAATTGTAGTGGTTGATGCTTTGCCTTGCCTTTCTGCGCTTTTTGATCCTTCTTTCATATCGCAGGAAAACAACGATTGTTCTGAGGTGGTAAATCAAATGAGCGCACTTTCGGACGAGCAATTTTATCAGATTCAAAAGTCGGCCATTCCTGGGCTTCTCGAGGACACAACTATGCTGGAGACCGTTGTGGGGTGGGGTGTAAAATCCGACAGAAAAACCTTTGCCGAAATGTACTGCGATTTTTCGAATACGGATTTAAGGGAAAAAATCAGATCGATTAAATGCCCCACCCTGATCTTGTTAGAATATCAATTCGTTGCGATCAACGCTGCGATTGAAGCGCAGTATAGAAATGTAAAAAAAGCAAGGCTGGAGTACTCCACCAAAGGACTACATTTCATTATGTTTGACGACAAGGAATGGTTCTTTAACCAATTGACTGGGTTTATTCCGGTGAAATAATGGAGTTTGAAGAAATTTATATAACGTACTGGCAAAAGATATTTCGTTTGTGTATGGGGTATGTCAACGACTATGAGCTTGCGCAGGATTTGGCCCAGGAGGCATTCATCATCGCCTGGCAACGACTTCCCGAATTCAGAAACGAAGCCGGTATCGGCACCTGGATTTTTCGGATAGCCTCAAATAATTGTTTACGGCAAATTGAAAGGGAAAGACGTTTTCCCAGATCGGCCTTACCGAAAAATCTCAGCGTCGAAAAACCAACCCATCTGGAAGAAAAAATTCAGTTGTTGTACAAATTCATCTCAGAGCTCGCGGAAGTGGACCGTATTATCATTTCATTGGAACTGGAAAACGTGAAGCAGGCAGAAATTGCCAGTATTGTCGGTCTTTTAGAAGCCAACATACGGGTGAAGATTCACAGAATAAAAGAAAAGTTAGCACAAAAATTCAAACACTATGGATCATAACACGATTAATCTCAGTGAAATCTGGCAAAGCCAGACAGCCCGTCAAATACCAACCGATGAACTGTTGCGGAAAACAAATGAAGTGAAGAAATCGTACTACGTAAGACTGATTTTGACAACCCTTGCGTTCTCAATCACCTCTGCTTTTATCTGCTGGATTTGGATTAATTATGACCCGCAGCTGTACACGACGAAATGGGGAATCATATTGATCCTATTGGCGATGGCGATTTACGGATACAGTTTAAATCAACAATATCCACTTTTGAAAAAACTGGACGATACAGCGAGCATCACTGCGCATCTCGCAAATTTGGTAACATTGAAGAGGAAACAGCAGTTTTTGCACACCACGATGCTGAACGTCTATTTTTTAATGTTGTCGTCAGGAATTGCCTTGTATATGATAGAGCCGGTGCAAGCTGTGACACCGTTGTGGGCAATTGTTGCTTATACCGTTACAGGATGCTGGATCGCGTTCAGTTGGTTTTATTTGCGACCACGACATATTGGAAAGCAGCAATCCAAGCTGAACGAAATGATTGGTAAACTGGAAAATGTACAAACTCAACTGAACCCGGAATAGAGGGCAATGTTGGGGGAACTGAGGCACTTTCCTTATCTGAAATCCACTAACGCCAATCCTTTCACCTCTTCAATAATTTTTCGGTCATTCGAAAGTCGTGGCACTTTGTGTTGTCCGCCCAATTTTCCCGTGGATTTGAGCCAGCGCTCGAACAAACCTGTTTCGGCGACGACAATTTGTGGCATTTCAAGTACAAGGCTACCGCTGCGTTTTGCCTCGTAATCGGAATTGAGCGCTCGTAGTTCGCCGTCGAGGATATGGGCGAAGACATCGGTATTTTCCGGCGCCGTGCGAAATTCAATGAGCCATTCGTGCGCTCCACGGTTTTTGTCGCCAAAATAGACCGGTGCAGCCGTGAACTGCACAATCTCGGTACGCGTTTTGCGGCAGGTGTTGGCAATCGCCATTTCGGCATTTTCCACAACCAACTCTTCACCAAAGGCATTGATGAAACTTTTTGTCCTCCCTGTAATCCGGAACCGGTAGGGCCGGACGGACGTAAAACGAATGGTATCACCGACGACGTAACGCCACAGCCCGGCATTGGTCGATATGACGAGTGCGTAGTTTACATCCATCTCAACATCCGCCAGGGAAATAACATTCGTGGAATTTGTTTCGGCAAAATCGCTCATCGGAATGAATTCAAAGAAAATCCCGTAGTCGAGCATCAGCAGCAATTCATCAATTTTCAGATCGTCCTGAATGCCGAAAAATCCCTCCGAAGCATTATAGGTTTCAACGTAATGCATATCGTCAAAGGGAATCATCCGGTGGAACTGCTCACGGTACGGTTCAAAATTCACCCCGCCGTGCATAAACAGTTCAAGATTCGGCCAAACGTCGCGCAGATTTTTTTTCCCAGTGATCTCGAGAATCCGGTTGCACAACACAAGCGTCCAGCTCGGAACGCCGGCAAGAATATAAATGTCCTCTGAAATGGTGGAATGTGCCAGCTTTTCGATTTTCTCTTCCCACTTGCTCATCAAAGCAATTTCACGTGCCGGGGTTCGTCGTATCTCCGCCCACCACGGCATATTTTTTAATATGATCGCGGATAAATCGCCGAAATAGGAATCCGGACTGAGGTAGTTTATCTCGGCGCTTCCACCGACAATCAGGTGTTTGCCTTTGTATAGTTTCCGGTCGGGCAGCTGGTTGTAGTACAAACTGAGAAGATCTTTACCGCCTTTGTAGTGGCAGTCCTCCAGGGAGGCTTTCGATACCGGAATCAGCTTGCTTTTACCACTCATCGTACCGGACGACTTTGCAAACCACTTGATTTCAGTAGGCCAGAGCAAGTGCTGCTCATTGGCCAACAAGCGATCGACATATTTTTTCAGATCGTCGTAGGAAGTAAGTGGTACTCTGCGGTTGAAGTCGGCATAACTGCTGATGCTGTCGTACCCGTATGCTTTGCCCCATTCGGTTTCCCTGCCGGATTGTATCAGGCTAAATAAAACATCGCCCTGCACTTCCATCGGATATTTTTTGAAAAGCTCGATCTGATGAAGACGCTTTTTAATGAACCAGGAAAAAATGGAATTGAATGGCATCAGCGGTCAGGAAAGATCCTCTCGAATGACCACCGGTTTACAGCAGCAATTGGTGTGAACTAACCCAGAAAAAAGGTAAGGAATATCACCAAAAGCAAAAGAATAATGATGACCGGAGCGAGGATTTCCGTTGAGTCGTCAAAATAATTGTGATCTGATTTTTGGGCCGACATATCACTTGAGTTTGAGGTAAATATAGGAATAGATTTTAAACCGTGAATGGTTTTTTTATAAACAGACCTAAAGTACTGTAAATAAATCAAATAACTGCCAACTGACAACGGTCAAAGGGACTCCAATTTTCCCTGATTCAGTGCTCCGCAAGGCTGGCGGTTTCCATTTCAAGAACTTGCGCAGTAAACTCAGTATCTTCGATTTGCTCCTGAATTTTTTCGAATCGTTTGTTCAAAAGATCGAGTTTTGAAAGTTGGGAAGAATTGAGTGTACTCAGTTTCGATTCAAGTTCGTCCATCTGCAAGCTGATCAATTCTTCTTGTTTTGCGAGGCGCTCTAGCTTCACTAGCTGAATCTGGTACTCTTGTTTTTTCTGTTTGAGTTCGGCGGCTATCTCTTGTTTTCGTCGTTCCGACGATTGCACCTTTTCTCTCAACTCTTCGATTTTCCAAGTCCCGCTTTTGTAATTTCCAAAGGCTTCCCGGGCTGCTAATGCCGACGAATGCCAGATTCCAGCAATGTCAAAGGACGGATTGGCCCTTTTTTCGAAGTACGCTTTCGTTTCGGCACTCACAACGGCTTTGGATAATTTACTGGCCGAACGCAAGGCTGCGATAAAATCATCGCTGAATACGCGGCCTTTCTGCTGAGACAAGAAACTCTTGTTGCCGTTCTGAGCTCTTCCGAAAAAGGATCCCTGCAGGTCGTACAGAATTTCTTTGAGTTCTGTCGACGCCTGGTGGAACTGTGCATTGAAAATGCGGCGGTCCAGCCAGCTGCTCGTAAATTTATGCAAGGCTAGAAGCGACGAGAGAAGCACGGTTATTCCCGAGCCGATTTTTTCGGCGCTGTTCAGGTTTGCCACGCCCAGCTCATCGCTCCAGGTACTCATCGTTGCGAGGTATAAAAAAACCGGAACGCCGATCAGAATCAGTAGCGTAAAAAAGGAATACAAATTCACCATTTTCGCTTCGCGTTTGATGCGACGGCGGTACCAGACGATGTTGTACAAATTGTCGCGGTAAAAACTCTCCAATAAGATTTCTTCTTCATCGCTAAACTTCGTCTGTGGATTAAATCCGAGATTCGCAGAAAAGCGCTGCATATCACTCGACAATTGGTGGGCGTTGCTCACTTTTGCATTCCAGGCCTGCTCGAAACTGTACCTTTTTTCCTTTTCCATTTTGATTTCAGATTTTTTGCCAGCATTTTTTTTCAGGAAGTGGCAACGCTGAAGTTCCCGAAAAACTTGCCTTCAGCGATTCAAATTCAATGAGCCTGCTGTCGAAATAATTGGTTGCCACACCGAAGTAGCGATCCTTGAATCGCCGTTCGTTACTGCGCCAGCTATCGCCGATCGAGGGATCGATCAGATGAAAAATGATCTCGACTTTTGCAGCACTTTCGGAATATTTTTTTACTTGGGCCACCAACTCCTCGGCCTTGTTCTTCGCTTTTCGACGTCGCGCACTTTCTCCCGAGCGGACCAGTCCCAGTGGTCCGTAGTGAAACGAATCGAGAATTTCCGGCATCGCCGCTGCATCAGGATGTTCGGTCCGGTAGTTCTCCATCCAACGGTTCAAGGCCCAGATGTACGCCGCTCTTTCTGCTGAATTCGCCTTCCCTCCACCGATCGTTGAAGGTAAAGCAAGTACGACCGGAAGAAACAAATTCTTTTCTCTGGGAAGGAGGTTCACTGAACGGACTTTTAAGGTTGAATCTCCAGATTTTATCGTATTGATTTCTGTGGCGACTTCCATCAGGGCTTCGGTATATTCGGGAAAAAAGGAAAGAGCATTGTGGTGATGACTCAGATGTTTTACAACAATGCCGTTTTCTTCGAGTCGACGTATTTGTTCACGCAGTTCGGCTTTCAAAATGCACTTGATTTCCTCTCGTCGGGTGGGGTCGAAGGTACCCTCGCGATTCATCAACATAAAGTTTCGGAAATGTCCGTCTTTTACGAAGACATCGCACTTTTTCATTTCTTCTGTAAGCGGTTTGCCAGAGGTAATCGTGAGATGACAACCGATTTCGGAGCTTCCGTTTTCCTGGTAGTGGCGAATCTTCTTTGCACTCGCCGCCAGGTCGGGACCATTGCTAAACATCGCAACCGAATTGATCCATTCTTTTTCAAGAGCCAATCGGATGCCCTCGTCTATCTCGCTGTGGCATCCGTAATCGTCCGCTGTAAACAAAAGCACAGACATAAATGCGATCGGATTTGTTCAAGTGAAAGTACGTTAAAAAATCCGGTAAAAGTGTATTGGATAGGGTTTTCCGTTCAGAATACGATATATTTGTATAAGCTGTCCAATGCGCCAGCTTTTGAACACTAAAAATCGGATTATGAAAAATGCTACTTCTCTTGGAATATTCTCAACATTGACCTTCGCCACACTCTGTGGAGTTGCTTCTGCACAAATTGGTGGCCTGGATCCCTCTTTTTCGGGAGACGGTATTTTTACGCTCGACATCGCTACGGATGATCAGGACAGTTACGCAGTCGCCGTCCAAAGCGATGGAAAACTGATCATCGCCTGCGATCACTACAATGGTTCGGATCAGGATGCGGTTATTTTGCGTCTCAATGCGGATGGAACCCTCGACAATACGTTTGATTCAGACGGCATCGCCATCATTGATCTGGGTGGTGAAGATTTGTCCGCTTACGATGTCGAAATTCAGGGAGATGGAAAAATTGTGTTCGGAGGGGTCGATTACTTTAACCCGGACGGAAATTTTATGGTTGGCCGTTTGAATTCCGATGGTAGTCTGGACGCTTCCTTTGACACGGACGGTATCGCTAGTGCTGATATTGGTGGTGGAAGCGATGATCAGTGCATCTCCATTGCGCTCCAGGCTGATGGTAAAATTATTGCAGTTGGTTATATGGACAACGGGACGGACGGGGATGTCGCGGTCGCACGGTTCAATACGGATGGATCGCTGGACAATAGCTTTGATTCGGATGGCGTGATGAATTATGACAGTGGATTAGATGAGGCCGGTTTTTCAGTTGCTGAACAAACGGATGGAAAAATTGTGATCTCCGGTTATGTCGACAAAACGACCGACGTTGATTTCGCCGTGATGCGCTTGGATTCTGACGGAGCGCTGGACCCTACGTTCGATACAGATGGAATTGTTCTCACCGATATTTCCGGCGGTGGAGATGACGATGGATTTTTTCTGACACTCCAGTCCGATGGAAAAATTCTGGTGGCGGGCGACACGGAAGGATCAACAGGATTTGACCTTGCTGTGGTCAGATACAATACCGATGGCAGTCTCGACAACACATTCGATGGGGATGGCTATGTCATTACCGATTTTGCTGGCGGGGATGAAACCGGCTACGACGTTATGGTACAGTCGGACGGAAAAATTATCGCCCTGGGTTCCAGCTGGGGTGCAGTTTCCAGTATCGCGGTTGCACGCTACAATTCGGATGGAACACTTGACCTGACATTTGACTCGGACGGAAAAGTAACAACCGACATCGGAGGGGGTGATGACACCGAGGCATATCGTGGAGCCATTCAAGCCGACGGAAAAATTGTCGTCGCAGGGTACTGGTACAAAAATGCGACAGACGAAGATGACATCGCTGTAGCAAGATATCTCGTCACTGACAACGCTGGAATCGATGATCTCTCTGGCAACCATTTGCGTTTTGTTCCAAATCCATTCTCGGGTTCGTGTATCATTCATACCGCCCAGGAAATGAACGATGCATCGGTGAATATTTACAACACCACTGGGCAGTGCGTTACGATTCTGGAGAACATCTTCGGAAATTCTGTGGCTATTGATGGCAGCCAATTGGCGGGTGGAATGTATTACGTCCGCGTTGCGGAGAATGGTTTGGAAGTCGCATCAGGAAAAGTTCTGGTACAGGAATAAATCAATTTCCCTTCGCTTTGTTTTCGCGGATGAATTTCAGAATTTTTACGATGTATCGGAACATCAGTGCGAATCCGACAATTGCCGAAATGAGATAGCCAATAACCGCCGTTTGATCTTTGCTAAGGAAGAGGTAAAGGAAAATGGGAATCACGACCAGATCAAATCCGATGAAGAGCGGAATGATCAGTTTGGGTAGTTGTTTCTTGTCATCTGATGGTCTCATCGCTTGAATTTTATAAATAGGTCCGTATGCCCTTCAGTTTGGGTTTCCAGTAGTCCGAATCAAAAATCGTCGTAAGGATCACACCTTTGCTTGTGGAGGCGTGAATCATCTCGAGACTTTTTCCTTTTTCTGAAACCAGCATCCCAACGTGCGTTACCGCCACGCCTGGTCCAAAAAAAACAAGGTCCCCCTTTTCTGCGAGATCGGTACTTATTTCTTTTGCGTCGCTGAACTGATTGGAGGAAGAACGAGAAATAACAATCCCGAATTTTCGGAAAATAAAACTCGTAAAGCCGGAACAGTCAAATCCGTTTTCATCGCTTCCTGCCCATTTGTAAGGTACACCGACGAATTGTCTGGCATAAACAACCAGTTTGTCGCGCAAAGGAAGATTCTGCGGAGGATCAGAAGTTCCACTACCGGAAACATTCGCGTCGGTGTGCTGCGAAATAATAAACACTTCATTGATGGAAATAAGTTCCGTATTTACAAAATCCTCAATTCGTCGGGCAGGACTATCCCAGCCCAGCGCTTGCATTTTTGGACTGAGATCTTTCAGAAAGGACTTGATTTCCGCAATTTCAAAACTGTGTTGTGTTACATAATCTGTAGCGTTGTTATGATCCAGAACAACACGGTACGACGAAATCGCGTCGTCAATTGCCGTAGGATTTCGTTTGAACCAGTAGGAATCGCCGGATAAACGGAACAGGCACAAAGACTGATAAAAATTGGGCAACGCACTGTAGTCGTATTCCGGTCGGGCCATCATCCTCTGGCACATTCGAAGAACTTTTCCATAATAGGCCTGGCTGTAAAACATCTCAAGTCGGTCAAGCTTTTTGTCTTGTGCCGAAGCAGTTGATGCGATAAGGAGAAGTATCCATACGACTACGACCTGTCTCATTCGTTAAAGGTACATTCAAAGATCAGGCAGGAACAGCGAACGTGTCGGCGAATGTTCACAAAATGCTGTTAATTGGAGATGTACTGCATTACGGATACAACCTCATTTTGGCTTAAATTTGGTGAAAACACAAATCGTGAAGTACTACCTCATCGCTGGCGAAACTTCCGGAGATTTGCACGGAAGCAACCTGATGCGGGAGCTGAAGATCTGTGATCCTACCGCGGTCTTTCGGTTTTGGGGAGGTGACCGAATGGAAACCATCGGTGGTACAGCGGTCAAACATATCCGTGATCTGGCTTTTATGGGATTTGCTGAAGTCATCGCAAACCTGTCAGCCATCTCCAAAAATCTGAAACGCTGTAAAAAGGATGTGCTTGCTTTCAATCCCGACGCCTTAGTACTCATTGATTATCCTGGCTTCAATATGCGCATCGCCAAATTTGCGCGAAAACACAACATATCCGTTCATTACTACATTTCTCCCCAAGTGTGGGCCTGGAAGCAAAATCGTGTGTATAAGCTCAAAAAAATCTGCAATGAAATTTATTGCATCCTTCCATTTGAGAAGGACTTTTATGCCCGGTTCAATGTCTCGGTTCACTTTGTCGGACATCCGCTCATCGATGCAATTACACAATTTAAAAGCGAAGTAATGACGGACTTGTCGGGCGAATTAAACCTTGACGAACGGCCTATTCTGGCCGTTTTGCCGGGAAGCCGTAAACAAGAAATCCGCGTTAAATTGCCCATAATGCTCAAAGCTGCAAAGTCTTTTCCGGACTATCAGGTGCTGATTGCCGGAGCACCGAATTTGGGAATGGATTTTTACCGGCCAATGCTCACCGAGGGCGAAAAAATATGTCAGAATCGGACCTACGACATTTTACGGCTTGCCAGTCTGGCGATGGTTACGTCAGGTACCGCAACGCTCGAAACCGCATTGTTCAAAGTTCCCGAAGTGGTTTGTTATAAGGGCAGCCGAATTTCATACCTCATTGCCAGGCGGCTCATCAAAGTGAAATTTATATCGCTCGTCAATCTCATAATGGACAAAAAAGTGGTGACGGAATTGATCCAACAGGACCTCACGGCGGAAAACATTGTTGCGGAGTTAAAGCGCTTTGAAATTCACAATGCGGCCGATCGGCAAGAATTGCTCCGCACCTATGACGAATTGGAGAAAAAACTGGGTGGGCCGGGTGCTTCGGCGCGAACAGCAAAACATATTTTCGAAAACATTCGAAAAAAACAGTGAAAGCCAACGTCCTTCTTCTACCGATTTTTCTGGCCTCCTCTGCCACGAGTCAAACTCTCGACATTGGAATTTTGCGAAACAACGCGGTAGAAACAGTAGAAATTTCCCTCACGGATGCAAGTCATTTTTCGTTGCGCTGCGATACCACGGTCTTGACCCCCGGCGCCATTTTCAAGGTGAGCCGCGACGAAGAAAAAATTTCGGCTACTACCGGTGGAAGAACATTTGAATCCTTCGATTCCCTGTACCTTGAGAGCAACAGTGAGACTTCCTTGTTTTCGCTGCAGAATGGTTCACTTGTGGGATCAAAAATCCGAAAATACCGCGGTGGACTTTTGATTACAGTGGCGGGAGGAAAATTGAAACTGATCAATCGTGTATCCGTGGAAAATTACGTGAGCGGTGTGATCGAAAGCGAGGGCGGGGCTGGCAAACACATCGAGTATTACAAAGTGCAGGCCATCATCAGCCGGACCTACGCCCTTGAACATCTCGACAAGCACAATGAAGAGGGATTCCATTTGTGCGACGGCGTGCATTGCCAGGCCTATTTGAATTTTTCGCTACCGACAGCCGATATGATTCGTGCGGTGAAAGAAACCAAGGGCCTCGTGCTGGTGACATCATCGGGTGAAATGGCCAAGTGTTTTTTTCACGCGAATTGTGGCGGACAAACCAGCGCAGCCGATTTTGTCTGGAACGAAGAAGTAGCCTATTGCAAAAGTGTGCGCGACACGTTTTGTACACGATCCAAACAAGCCAATTGGACCAAAAGAATACCCTTTGATGACTGGCGCAACTTCCTATCGGTGGAATACGGATTTCCGACCGTGGATTCCCTGCTCGGCCCACTTTTATTTTGGTATGACCAGACAAATCGTGACGCATTTTTTATTCATCCGATGTTTGGCATTCCGCTCCGAGATTTGCGCACGAAATTTGATCTGAAGTCCACCTGGTTTTCCGTTCGGCCCGAGGGAAACGAGGTGGTACTTACGGGTCACGGATTTGGCCACGGGGTCGGACTTTGTCAGGAAGGGGCGATGCGGATGGCAACACTCGGTTTTTCTTCCGGTCAGATCCTCAACTTCTATTTCACCGGCCTCAAACTGATGGATTATTCCGATTGGAAATTTTTTGGATTCAGTGAAACCGTCTGGGGCGAATTGTAAAGAGATAAAAAAAAGGGAAAATCGCCACGAATTCACGAATTAGTTTTTGGATTCAGTGAAACTGTCCCAGGCGATTTGTGAAGGGGCAAAAAAAAAGGGAAAATCGCCACGAATTCACGAATTATTACCCGCAATCAAGTCACCGACTGAACCTGATTTTTATTCGTGAATTCGTGGCAATCCTTTACTTCTTATTCGCGTATCATCGACAACTCAATGCCCACAGTCACATCCGAGGTTGAACTCAATTTTTACCCAGGGAAGTTTTCCTCGCCACAATTCCTGAAATTCGTTGGTGTAGTTCATTCCCCGAAGGTCGAGAAACTTTAATTTTCGCATCGACAACATAGTGTCGGGAATTTCGGTGATGTTGTTGAACCAGATATCGAGCGTATCCAGTTGCTTCAGTTCCGCGATGCATTCCGGAATGGCCGTAAGGCGGTTTCTACCCATCCAGAGATTTTTAAGCGTATGGATTTTGCAGACGGCTGGTGGAATTTGCAAAAATTGATTTTTAGAAAGATCCAGATCCTGCAGTTTAGCGAAAGTGAAATCGGCCGGCAGCGCAGTGAGTTTGCATTTTGATAGCGAAAGTTCAATCAGATTGGGGAAGCGGTAAATTTCAACCGGAAAGGTGTTGAACTTCGATTTACTCAGATCAAGCCGGAATACCGAATCAGGATGCACGGCCAGCGCATCTTCGAGCGAAGTATAGGTAGTGTCTTCTTGGGCGCAGAGGTTACCCCAGGTTCCCAGCAACACCGACAGAAAGAAGTTCACGACACGTGATTTCATCTTGTTTTAACTGCATTTGTAACGCTTCCCGCGAAGGAAATTTTTGTTCATCCCGGATGCGCTGAATAAATTCAAGCTCGATTCCCTCACCGTACACTTCCCGATCAAAATCCAACAGGTGAATTTCGATGCGCAACTCCCCGCTGTCTGAAACAGTCGGACGGTAGCCAATGTTACACATTCCTTTGAGTTGATTTCCGCCCATTGTCACGCGAACCGCATAGACTCCGTTTCCCGGAATCAGCTGATGCATCGCCAAGGGCACGATGTTCACCGTTGGAAAACCCATTTTGCCACCAATCTGATTCCCAGTGACCACCGTTCCACTGAATCCAAAGTTCCGGCCGAGATACTGATTCGCCTTAGGGATTTCACCAGACTTCACAGCTTCACGGATTTTGGTCGAACTCACTTTCTCGCTGTTTATTTCCAATGCGTCTACCACGTCAACCTTGAAATGATACGCAGATCCAAGTTCTTTCAAAAGGCTGAGATTTCCCTCACGATTCCTGCCGAATTGGTGGTTATATCCAATAGTCATCCCAGCTATTCCTATACGCTTCACCAATACCTCGCGGACAAAATCTGAGGCAGCGGTTCGTGACAATTCTTTCGTAAAGGGATATAAAATCAAATGCGCAAGGCCGGTATCCTCCAGGCTCGCAACCCGTTGCTCGAGCGACTGAATCAATTCAAGCCGGTGATCGTCCGGATAAAGCACAAGCCGTGGATGAGGTTCAAAGGACAAAAGAACGGATTCTCCACCCGCTTTTTTCGCATTTTCAATGAGTTGAGCGATTGTTTTGCGATGACCCAGATGCACCCCGTCAAAGGTGCCCATCGTACATACGGGGCTCGCAATTTTCGGAATTTCTCCGGGCTGACGATAGACCTTCACCAGTCGGTATTTCTTTGTTAAAAAATCTTTGACAAAGTTAATGAAAAAATGCGCTGCCCGAGACCGATGAACGAATAAATTAAGCTAAATTCGCGCCCAAAATCAAAACGCTTTCGGCCTGATTTGAAAGCGAAAAAAAGAATAGAAATGGCTCAACTGAAGGGTAAAATTTCACAGGTTATCGGACCGGTCATTGACGTGACCTTCGAAAAAGGACTCGGACTACCAAGCATTCTCGATGCACTTGAGGTGACCAAGGAAGACGGATCCAAGGTAATACTGGAAGTTCAGGCACACATCGGCGACGATGCAATCCGCAGTGTTGCGATGGATACTTCAGACGGATTTCGCCGGGGAATGGAAGTACTTGCAATGGGGTCGCCCATTTTGATGCCGGTTGGAGAGGCCATTAAAGGAAGATTGTTCAATGTCACCGGGGATACCATCGACGGGATCGGCCAGATTGACAAGAAAGGTGGCTTACCTATTCACCGCAGCGCCCCACGTTTCGAGGACCTCACGACCACAACGGAAATTCTCTTTACCGGAATCAAAGTCATCGACCTCATCGAACCTTACGCAAAAGGAGGTAAAATCGGTTTGTTCGGCGGAGCTGGGGTAGGAAAAACGGTATTGATTCAGGAACTCATCAACAACATCGCAAAAGCATACTCGGGATTGTCCGTTTTCGCAGGAGTGGGGGAAAGGACCCGCGAAGGAAATGACCTTTTGAGGGAAATGATTGAATCGGGAATCATCACGTACGGAGATGCTTTCCACGAACAAATGGAAAAAGGTGGTTGGGATCTTTCAACCGTCGATATGGAAAAACTGAAGGAGTCCAAAGCGACATTCGTTTTCGGACAAATGAACGAGCCTCCGGGAGCCCGTGCCCGCGTGGCCCTCTCTGGATTGACTTTGGCAGAATACTACCGCGACGGCGAAGGGGATTCCAAAGGAAATGACATTCTCTTTTTTGTCGACAACATTTTCCGGTTTACACAGGCGGGCTCGGAAGTTTCAGCTCTTCTCGGAAGGATGCCTTCCGCAGTAGGGTATCAGCCGACACTTGCTACCGAAATGGGACTTATGCAGGAGCGGATCACCTCGACAAAAAACGGATCAATTACTTCGGTTCAGGCCGTATACGTACCTGCGGATGACTTGACGGATCCCGCGCCGGCAACGACCTTCGCCCACCTTGACGCCACTACCGTACTTTCCCGTAAAATTGCCGAGCTGGGTATTTATCCTGCTGTGGATCCCCTGGACTCTACGTCGCGGATTCTTACAGCGGCCATCGTGGGTGCCGAGCATTATGACTGTGCTCAACGGGTAAAATTAACTTTGCAGCGCTACAAAGAATTGCAAGACATCATCGCAATTCTCGGGATGGATGAATTGTCCGAAGAAGATAAACTCATCGTGCACCGCGCACGCCGGGTTCAGCGATTCCTGTCGCAACCCTTCCACGTGGCCGAAGCGTTTACCGGTTTGAAAGGAGCACTTGTCGACATCAATGACACCATCAAGGGGTTCAATATGATTATGGATGGCAAAGTGGATAAGTATCCTGAGGCGGCTTTCAACCTGAAAGGAACCATCGAGGAAGCCATCGCAGCGGGTGAAAAAATGCTTGCCGACAACGCCTGATTTATGCAACTGGAAGTTCTTACACCGGATGCATTGCTCTATAAAGGGATTGTAAAGCACATCGTGCTTCCTGGTCTCGACGGATCGTTCGGAGTGCTCGACAACCACGCACCGATGATTGCCGGTCTGAAAAAGGGAAGTGTGAAAGTACAGCAGGATCCTGAGGCCAATAAGCAGGATTTGACCGGCGAAATTTTTGGCAAACTCACCAAAGAGAACCATAACAAGGCCGAGTTTACTTTCGACATCAAAGGGGGTGTGGTTGAAGTGAAAGGGAACAAGGTGATTGTTTTGGCGGAGTGATCGGTATTGGCTTCGCACTGTTTACCTCACTTTGACGCGGGTTTTCTCCGTGCTTTTTCTCTGTGTGCTCCGTGCCCCTGACTTGCCGACAGGCAGGTCCGTGGTAAAATATTTCTCTACGACAGCAGCAATGAGTCAGCTGGATTTTCATTCGGTTGCTGATCACCTTCTCGCATCCCGCCGTGTCGCCACGAACACAACGCGTTAAAAAAGAGATAATTAACCCCAACTTCCTGTTAACCTTTGTTAAGAATGCAATGAATCAAAGCCTTGGCCGTTTGGTGAATATTGCAATATGGAAAAAATGCCCGACTTTTGCAGGAATTCGTGAGTTTTAAAGATCAGCTTGATACCGCCAATATTCCACGCCACGTCGCCATCATTATGGATGGCAACGGACGCTGGGCCAAAGAAAAAGGTCAGATGCGTCTTTTTGGCCACGCAACGGGCGTCGAGTCGGTCCGTGAAGCACTGACTGCTGCATCGGAACTCAAAATCGAATACCTTACGCTTTACGCCTTTTCTACCGAAAACTGGAACCGGCCGAAAGAAGAAGTCGACGGATTGATGAATCTGCTGGTGAGTACTATCTCTAAGGAAATTGGCTCGCTTCACGAAAACAATGTGCGTCTCCTCACCATCGGCAACACGGCGGAACTTCCTGATGCTTGTCGGAATGAACTGTTGAGGGCGATTGAGCGAACGAAGAACAACAAAGGAACTGCGCTCGTACTCGCGCTGAATTACAGTGCGAAATTCGAAATCAAATCGGCCATAAAAAAAATTGCGCAGGCGTACAAGGAAGGAAAAATCGCGCTCGAAGAAATCGACAACGAGCTCATTGATAAAAATCTTTTTACAGTTGGAATTCCCGATCCGGAGCTACTCATCCGCACCTCCGGAGAAATTCGCATCAGTAATTTTCTGCTCTGGCAAATGGCCTATACCGAACTGCATTTTACACCGATTTACTGGCCGGATTTTAAACGGGAAGATTTTTATCAGGCCATTTTTGAGTACCAGAACCGCGAACGACGTTTCGGTCAGGTGAGTGAACAATTAAATGGTTTAGCCCAATGAAAAAACTTGCGTTGACCCTGTTTGGTGCCTTCGGACTGGCCGCAACTGGATGGTCTCAGGAAAATGTGCAGGTACTCGGCGGGGATAATTCTTTTCTCAATCCACAGACATATACCATCGCCGGAACACGGATTGATGGAGTACAGTATTACGATCACGATGCAATCCGACTGATTTCCGGATTGACGCCCGGAACGGAAATTACAATACCCGGTATGGCCATTACGGAGGCCATCAATAAACTGTGGGCACAGGATTTATTCTCAAATGTCGAAGTTGGAATCGAGCCGGGAAGTCCGAAGCCAAATGGCGATGTATTCCTCTACATCAAATTGGAGGGACGCGCAAAAATTTCAAAGTTCCGCTTCGAAGGGGATGTCAGCAAACAAGATGCCGATAAGATTCGTGAAATCATAAACCTCTACGCGGGAAAAACAATCACCGAGTCCTTGCTCAATACCACCCGGATGAAGGTGAACGGATTTTATCAGGACAAGGGTTTTCTGAACGTTAAGACGAACATCACGCAAATCCCGGACACCAACCAGTTCAACTCCTGCGAACTCGTGATCAATGTGGCTAAGTCGGAAAAAGTGAAAATCGCCTTCATCAATATTCACGGCAACGAGGTCACGGAATTTGAATCGAGCTTTAATCTTATCGAGAAGATAAAGGGCAAATTTTCGACCTCCGACCGTGGGATGAGACAGGCGATGAAAGACACCAAACAGCGCGGTATTTTGCGAATATTCAGTCGTTCAAAATTCAACCAGGCGGCCTACGACCGCGACAAAAATGCGCTCATCGAAAAGTACAATACGCTCGGCTTGCGTGATGCAGTGATCGCAAGAGATTCCGTGTTTACGATCGATTCCAAAAATATGGGCATCGACATTTACATCGAACAGGGAAACCGTTATTATTTCGGAGACATTTCCTGGGTTGGATTGACAAAGTACCGTCCGGGCCAACTCGATACCTTGCTGGGAATAAAAAACGGCGATCTATACAACAAGTCGTTGCTCGAGCAACGACTACAAATGAGTCAAGACGGCCGCGACGTGACGTCGCTGTATATGGATCGTGGTTATCTCTTCTTCAACATCCAGCCGGTTGAAGTGAATATTACCGCCGACAACAAGATCAATTACGAAATGCGGATTTCGGAGGGAAAAGAAGCGCGCATCAAGAACATCTTCATTTACGGAAACACAAAAACCAACGACCACGTTATTCTTCGCGAAATCAGAACAAGACCAGGCGATTTGTTCAACCGCAACGACATCATCCGCACACAGCGCGAATTGGCCAATCTCGGTTATTTCGATCCCGAACAATTCGGTGTCAATCCCATTCCAAATCCAGCCGACGGAACAGTCGATATCGAGTACACCGTGGTAGAAAAATCGTCCGATCAGATTGAACTTTCCGGGGGTTTTGGCGCAGGGCGAATTATCGGAACCCTCGGATTATCCTTCACGAATTTCTCGACCAAAAACTTTTTCAAGAAGGAAGCGTGGCAACCTCTTCCGTCCGGAGACGGACAACGATTGAGTATTCGTGGGCAGACCTACGGCAAAGGATATCAGTCCTACAACCTCTCGTTCACCGAACCTTGGCTGGGTGGAAAAAAACCAACTTCGCTCACTGTATTCAGTTCCTATTCCTTGCTCACCAGCGGATCGAAAAGTACGCCAGCAACGTACTCACAAACGTCCATCACTTCGGTAGGTGCTGGTCTGGGATCAAGGCTGAAATGGCCGGACGATTTTTTTCAGGTTTACGGTGAATTCAACTACCAATATTACGATCTGCGGAATTCCCAATATTTCATCTTTGCCAATGGATACTCAAACAACATCGCGTTAAAACTGGTCCTTAGCAGGAATTCAGTCGATCAGCCACTTTATCCACGGAGCGGTTCTGAATTCACTTTTACTGCTAAAGCCACATTGCCCTATTCGCTCTTCGACAATTATGGCGACGGCGATTATGCCGATCTCAGCGATCAGGAACGATATAAGTACGCCGAGTATTATAAGTTTAAATTCACAGGCGAATGGTACGCCGCGCTCGACAAAGCCCAAAAGCTGGTGATCCGTCCGTATTTTGGATTTGGATTTTTGGGCGCCTACAATCAGGCCAAAGGAAATTCACCATTCGAACGATTTTATTTAGGTGGCAGCGGACTCAATGGAACCTGGCAGTTCGACGGCCGAGAAATCATCTCACTGCGGGGTTACCAGGGTAGTTACATTGTTTCACCAAAAACAGGTGGAACCGTCATCGCGAAGTATTCGGTGGAACTGCGGTATCCGATTTCGCTCAATCCCAGTGCGACAATTTATGGTTTGGTTTTTGCCGATGCAGGGAATACATACGACGGGTTTAAGAAATTCAATCCCTTCAATGTCAAACGTGCTGCCGGATTTGGCGCGCGCGTTTTCCTTCCGATGTTCGGTATGCTTGGCGTGGATTTTGCATGGGGCTTTGATCCACTTGATCCAGGTGCGGCAGGAGCAGGAGGCGGAGATGATCCCGGTACGAAAGGCCGGCCGGTGTTTGGGGTCTTCCCTATCATTGGTGTAAGTATGGGAGACTTGTAAGATTTTAATGTTAAATTCGCCACCTGTATTTTTGGAATTATGAGGATTTTTTGGACTGGTTTGATTCTGCTAAGCACCTCTTTTACAGGAGTTTTAGCTCAGCGTTACGGCTACGTCGACACGCAGTTCATTCTGGATCAAATGCCGGCCTACACCGAGGCGCAGGTGGCCCTGACCAAATATTCCGAACAGTGGGTTCAGGAAATTGAGGTACTCTTCGAGGACGTCGAAAAAAAGAAGCAAAAACTGAAGGAAGAAGAAATTTTGTTGCCAGCTGAAATGATCAAGTCGCGTCAAAAGGAAATTGATGAGTTGGAGCAACGGGCCAAGGAGCTGCAAAAAAAGCGTTTTGGAGTGGGAGGCGACTTGTTTTTGAAACGTGAGGAGTTGATTAAACCGATTCAGGATCAAGTGTTCAAAGCTATTTCTGACGTTGCTGCCGAGAGCGGCTATTCCTTTGTATTCGACAAAGCAAACCAGAGCAATATGTTGTATGCCGACCCAAAATTCGATATGAGCAAACAGGTATTGCGCAAAATGGGCATCAAACTTGTAACGAACTAAAATCAGAGATTAATCCGTTGTATTATGAAAAAAGGAATTGTAGTGTTGGTGTTGATGAGTGTCTTTGGAGGATTCTCTTCCTTGGCACAACATCTCAAAGTTGCACACATCAACTATTTGTCGATTGTGGACAGTTTGCCATCGAAGAAACGAGCAGATAAGGATATCGAAGTCTTTCTTAAGGACGGTGAAAAAATGCTGGCAGATATGCAAGCTGAATACCAAAAGTCGCTCGACATCTATCTTGCAACCGCTGACAGTTTGTCGCCCATCATAAAGGAACTCAAGGAAAAACAACTGATGGAACAGCAACAAATCATTCAAATCAAAAGCGAATCCCTGCAGACCGATTTGCAAATTCTCAACGAACGGGCCTATAAGCCGATCGAGGATAAACTGAAAAAGGCCATTGCAGTCGTCGCAGCCAAATACGAAGTGACCTATGTACTCGAAGAAAGCAACCTGATGTACGTCGGTACGGGCCTCGATCTCACCGGAGAGGTGCGCCTTGAAATGATGAAAACCGAAGCGCCTTGATCGGCGTAATTGATTTGGTTTAAGAAATTTCCCGCTGATCGAGCGGAGCCGAGAGCAGTGTGGGAGTGAAATTTCCCGCTGATCGCGCAGATTTTTTCGCTGATTTCAGCTGATCTGGTAGTGGGTCGATTCAAAAATAAATTAAATCAGCGGAATCAACAGGAAAACTACTTTTCACTTGAAAAGTAAATCAAATTGGTTTCGACTTGTGGTTTCATTTACCGCCTAAGAAAATCCGCGGGATCTGCGCGAAACGAATGCTTGAACGACAAGCGTTTGTGAAATTGCGCCAAACCCAGTCAAAGCTCCTTTTTTTTTACCAAATTTGAGTCGTGAACGCTCCTATCGGTATCTTCGATTCAGGGATTGGCGGATTGACCGTCGCCAAGGCCATCTCCGAAATTCTTCCTGGTGAAGATCTTCTGTATTTTGGCGACACGGCGCATTTGCCTTACGGAGACAAGTCGAAAGAACTGATCAAATTTTATTCCCGCAGAATTTCCGATTTCCTCGTTGGTCGCGGTTGTAAAATGCTGGTGATTGCCTGCAACACAGCCTCTGCACATTCCTTTCCCGACATTAAAAAGAGACATCCAAATATTCCCGTGGTCAATGTCATTGCACCGACGGTAAATTACTGTGCCGCAAAATTCACGAAGGCCAAAATTGGCGTCATAGCGACGCGCGGAACAATCCGGTCCGGTATATATCCGCGAAAACTGACCAAAGCAAATTCCCAACTTCAGGTTGTGCAGTGCGCCACTCCGCTTTTAGCCCCGATGATCGAAGAAGGCTTTTTCAACAATAAAATTTCCCAAACGGTCATCAACTCGTATTTGTCCGCTAAAAATTTTAAGAATCTAGACGCACTGATTCTGGCCTGCACGCATTATCCCTTGATCAAACCGGAAGTGGAACGGTTTTTCAAAGGTACAGTAGAAGTCATCGATTCCGCAACGGTTGTGGCTGAACACATCGCCGCCGTGCTTGCAAAAAAGGGACTTCTATCTGATAAGTCGTACGGAGATAAAAAATTCCTTGTATCCGATTTTACGAATTCTTTCGAAGAGACATCCCGCCTGTTTTTTGGCGAAAAGATCGGTCTTGCCGAAGAGCGAATATGGGAGTAAGTGTTTTATTCTAACTTTAAACAAACAATTTTATGAGCAACGAAATTCTCGATTCCGAAATGCAGGCCGACACAAACTCTGGCGTTGAAATCACCAAAGAATGCGCCACCTATATGTTCACCGGAATGGACAAAGAAAAGTTGGCCGACAAGGTTAGCCAGTACCTTGGAAGCAAAGGGTACAAACTTGAAACCGGCGACAAGTTTCTTGGAAAATACGGCAAAGGCAGTAAAGTTGGCCGAATTCTTCTGGGTGCTATGATCAAACGTTTTTGTTGGGAAATTCGCGTCGAACAATCCAAAGACAAGACGCGCCTTATGCTGGTCAAAGATGCCAAAGGAATTGCTGGTGGACTCATTGGAATCAACCAGATGAACAACGAGTATGCGCTTATAACGGAATCGCTGAAAGCCTGGCACGCGAAGGTGAGTCAGCGGTGATCTCGGCTCCGCTCGATCACCGGGCTCCGCTCGATCACCGGGATCCGCTCGATCACTGGGCTCCGCTCGATCACCGGGTTATTGGTTGTGGCGCAGCAGCAAAGCTAGCTGCGCAGCCTTAGGGTTTATTTTGAACTGCTGCGAAGCTTGAAAACCTCACCGAAGTAAAATATGAAGACCTGGAGTAAACTAATAAATAAGCTTATAATATTGACCTTGCCGATTATTGTGACGAGCTGTTCGGGTAATACAAGCAATTCTGAAGATGAGAATGAAAAACTGATCAGCGAGTTTGAGGAGAACCCTGTAACTAATGTATTTGAGGGGGATTCACTAACCAATGAGTTCGATGACGGCCCACTGACGACAGAGTCTGAAGAGGGAATCATTCAATTAACAGAGCAATATAATCCCATAAGTGTTGATATGCTAAAATCATTGCAATCTAACAATGAACTTTACAGTAAACTAAAATTGCATTATCCTCAGATTGCCCAAAAAGAAAGGGTGGTCAACAATTTGCTCTTAAAACAAACACTTTTCGCAGTGAAAACTGAGTGTTTCGGAGGTCAGGACCTATTGTGGACAGCGAGAAGAGATTCCGTCATTGCTTGGATAGTTGACGTTGCCCTTGAACAGATGGATGTGGATAGACCTAAAGAGTATTTTACTGTAGATGTGTTGTATAATTATATTGAGGAGCATTCGAAAAAGGTAGAGAACTATGATAATAATTTAATGTCAGAGATTTCGAATTCTTTGGATAGTTGTAGAAAACATTGGAAAGAAGATTGAACGTTTGTTTTTCCGGGCTGCGCTCGATCACCGGGCTCCGCTCGATCACCGGACTCCGCTCGATCACCGGGTTATTAGTTGTGGCGCAGCAGCAAAGCTAGCTGCGCATCCTTAGGGTTTATTTTGAACTGCTGCGAAGCTGGATGTGAAAGCAGTTCCACCGACGCTCTAGTTCGATGACATCATTTCAGCGCTGAGGGCAATGCTAGTCATTAATTTTGGGCTTCGTCGTCTAACAATGATTCGTTACTCTCGATTTCAGGATTAGCCTTGGATCGTGTAAATGCCGAAATTACCCCAGAGTAGCCCAAAATCATCCAGATCAAGAACATAATTCCGTCGGAAAAAAAAGCTTCCAAGGTAATTTTATCACCAAATAAAACTGCTACGATGATTCTACCCAGTTGGTAACTACCAAATATGAATAGACTGCTAGTGAGAACCCCCTTTATATATGTCTGACCGTAGGCACATATTCTCATTAATCGGATGAGCAAAACCAAAGCATTCAGAGCGTAGAAAATTAATATTGCTATTGTTTTTGTTCTATCTCGACCTCGTTCAGGCTGTATAACCCAGAAAAGCAAAACTACGGTAAAAGCGTTTATTGCCAAATGTATCAATATCGTTGAAAGAGCTTTCGTGTTCATAGAGCCTTTTGATAATAGCTGTACGTCATCAAATCAAAGTGAACTTTCCAGAGATGAGTGCAGCACGTTCCATTTCGAATTTACTGTTTTTGTTGCTACCAAGCAACGCGCTATTTTTCAAAAGTCGACGGGATAAACTATTTTTCCCTATCTTCACTCCAACTTTAGGGGTGTCCGGATGGAATGAACTGTCAGGACTGAGAAAAACCCTTCGAACTTGATCCGGGTCATACCGGCGAAAAGGAAAAGTCATCTCACTCGCCACTTCTGGCGAAGACTCCCTGAAGCCACTTTAGCAATGCCGGATGAAAGTTCATTTGAACAACACGGAGTTGGAATTGGAATCGTCGTCAACCCTCAACGATTTCTTGTCAGATCAGAATTTGCTGACTGCAACAGGAATTGCCGTAGCGGTCAACGATGTCGTGATTTCAAAATCCGCGTGGAATTCCAAAAGCCTTCAGGACGGCGACAAAGTTGTTGTGATAACAGCGACCGCAGGAGGCTGAAATCAACGTATTAAACATATCTCAAATGAAAAAAGAAGTAAAAATTCCAGGGAATAAATCGAAAATTACCAGAGACCCCTTTACTGGCTCCGAAAAAATTTACGTTCAGGGCAAAATTTTCCCAGATGTGAAAGTAGCGATGCGGAAAATATCTCTCGCTGATTCAAAACCGATGTTTGCGAACGGAACCAATGAAAACGTAAAGAATGAACCTATTGTAGTTTATGACGCTTCCGGCCCGTTTACCGATCCCAAGGTCGACCTCGACGTGAAGAAAGGAATACCCGCCTTGCGTGAAAAATGGATCAGGGACCGAGACGATATCGTTCAGCTCGACGAAATTTCTTCGGAATACGGTCGCCAGCAACTTTACAATTCGGATCTCGACCACTTGCGTTTTCAGCATTTAAAAAAGCCCCTTGTTGCGAAAGAAGGAATGAACGTTTCGCAAATGCACTACGCTAAAAAAGGAATCATCACACCGGAGATGGAGTACATTGCCATTCGTGAAAATCAGAGGATCGATCAACTTCAGGAAATCTCGAAACAACATCCCGGAGAATCGTTCGGAGCGCGAATTCCAAAAAAAATAACACCTGAATTTGTTCGTGACGAAGTGGCGTCCGGTCGCGCAATCATTCCAAATAACATCAATCATCCCGAAAGTGAGCCGATGATCATTGGACGGAATTTCCTCGTGAAAATAAACGCCAACATCGGGAACTCAGCCATCTCATCATCAATCGAAGAAGAGGTTGAAAAAATGGTCTGGGGTATTCGCTGGGGCGCCGATACCGTGATGGATCTGTCTACAGGAAAAAATATCCACGAAACACGGGAGTGGATTATTCGCAATTCCCCGGTGCCAATCGGTACCGTTCCAATTTACCAGGCTCTCGAAAAGGTAAACGGTAAAGCCGAAAACCTCACCTGGGAGCTGTTTCGCGATACCTTGATTGAACAAGCCGAACAAGGCGTGGACTATTTCACCATTCACGCCGGAGTTCTCTTGCGTTACATTCCAATGACTGCAAAACGCCTGACCGGCATCGTTTCCCGCGGCGGATCCATTATGGCCAAATGGTGTCTCTCACATCACAAAGAAAGTTTTTTGTACACGCATTTTGAAGAGATCTGCGAGATAATGAAAAAGTACGATGTCGCATTTTCGTTGGGAGACGGGCTGCGTCCCGGTTCGATTGCAGATGCCAATGACGAAGCACAATTTGCCGAGTTGAAAACACTTGGAGAACTGACCAAAATTGCCTGGAAACACGACGTTCAGGTAATGATCGAAGGCCCTGGCCACGTTCCAATGCAGATGATCAAAGAGAATATGGACAAACAACTCGCCGAATGTTACGAGGCGCCGTTTTACACGCTTGGACCGCTCACTACGGATATCGCTCCGGGTTACGATCACATCACATCGGCCATCGGCGCAGCACAAATCGGCTGGTACGGAACCGCAATGCTGTGTTATGTCACGCCAAAAGAACACCTCGGTCTTCCAAACCGCGACGACGTGAAAGAAGGTGTGATCACCTATAAAATTGCTGCCCACGCGGCCGATCTCGCCAAAGGCCATCCTGGATCTCAACACCGCGACAATGCGATGTCAAAAGCGCGCTTCGAATTCCGCTGGGAAGATCAATTCAATCTTTCACTCGATCCCGACCGTGCCAGAGAATTCCACGATGAAACACTGCCGGGCCAAAATGCAAAGGTGGCCCACTTTTGTTCAATGTGCGGACCGCATTTCTGCTCGATGAAAATAACGCAGGATGTCCGCGACTACGCCAAAGCGAATAATCTCACCGAAGAGGTGGCGCTCGAAAAAGGAATGAACGAAATGGCTGAATCATTTAAAGAAAAAGGGGGCGATGTGTACGTCGAACCACAACTCACTAACCTTGATTAAGATTGCGTTTACATATCCAGAGACGTTTCCAGGTGAAGTCGCAAGAATTGTTGAACTGATGACTTCGACGGTGGATTATTTGCACATCCGCAAGCCAAACTTTAGCCTGGAAATGACAGCCAGTTTAATCCGTCAAATTCCTGAAGCGCTGCACCCTCGTTGTATCATCCATCATCAATACGTATTAACGGAAACGTTTGATTTGGCGGGGATCAATCTAAGATGCTCCGAAATGGATACCCGTAAGAACACAGACGAACTCCTGAAAAAGGTACATTCCTGTTCAGCCCATTCCCTTTCAGAGATTGCACTTCTCAGGCCTGTTCCGACGTACGTTTTTCTAAGTCCAATTTTTGATTCGATTTCAAAACCGGGTTACCGGTCGCAGTTTGAAGAATCCGAACTACGCAATTTCCTGAGGTCATCCTCTCAAAGGGTAATCGCGCTGGGTGGGGTGGATGGCTCGAAAATCCAGCTCATTCAGGAATTGGGATTTTCTGGTTTTGCGCAATTGGGAAACATCTGGACTCATACGGCCGTCACGATTTGAAAAAGCGTCCCGAAATATTGACCATTGCGGGCTTCGATCCTTCGGGCGGTGCTGGAATTTTGGCCGACATCAAGACCTTCGAACAAAACAAATGCCTTGGCGTTGCTGTTCAGACGGCGAACACGATTCAGACGGAAAGTGAATTTAAATCGGTGAATTGGACAGATGAGAAGTTAATTCTGGATCAACTGGCTACACTGTATTCAAAGCATTCGTTTGACTACGTAAAAATCGGATTGATGCAATCGGAAGAGATCCTTACAAAAATTCTCGATTGGCTGACCGGCACAGGTCAGACAAAAGTGATTTGGGACCCTATTTTGAAAAGTAGCTCAGGTTTTGTGTTTCACGAAAATCTGTCGAAAGAGATACTCCGACGAGTCTATCTGATTACGCCAAATTGGGACGAAGTCAAAATTTTAGGCGGAAATGAAAACGCCATTGAAAGCGCCCGTCACTTGTCAAAATACTGCAAGGTGCTACTAAAGGGAGGCCATCGAACCGATTTTCCTGGGAAGGATTTACTCTTTACGGGAGAACAGGAATTTGCTTTCAATGGCAAGCCGGGCACGTTCTATCCAAAACACGGAAGCGGCTGTGTTTTCTCGGCAGCATTGACAGCAAATCTGACCAAAGGATACCCCCTCAACAAGGCGATATTGCGATCCAAGCGTTACGTTGAGCGATTTTTGAATTCCAGTAAAGGGTTGACCGGATATCACCACAACCAATGATCAGATACCACATAGCCAATACCATTATGATTGCCGGCGGATTGCTGATGGTGGTTCGCTTTATGTTCCTCACAACGTACCTGGCCAAAATGCCGAATATTGTTCCGGTCGTAATTATCCTGCTCGCCAGTTTTTATAAGTCTCATCTGCGCAAAAACTACAGGGAGCTTAAAGATCCCTTGATTCAAAGTCGGATTCCTAAGACACTTTTTTATCTTGCCATTGCAGGTTTGGTTATCGCATTGGTGTTGAGAATTATGCACTGGCCTGGTGGAGCTTTGTCGCTGGTGATTTGTGCCCTGTTGCAATTTGTAGCACTCATACTTTCTTTTGTTCTGGCTCCCACGGATGAAATTCGAGGAGGCAATGATGAAATTCTCGACAGCGATTGATGAAAGAAGTAAAAAAAAATATTCATCGGCTTCACTACATCACGCAGGGACAAACGCTTGAAGAGATCCGGCGCGAAATGGATGAGGTTTTGGATGCTGGTGTGGAATGGATTCAACTTCGGGTGAAGAATAAATTACCAGGATTGGAGACAATGGCTTTGGAATTCGCTAAAAAATGCGAGGACGGAAATGTGGTGTTCATCGTGAACGACGATGTGGAGATGGCGCTGCGCATCGGTGCCAGCGGTGTGCATCTGGGTCAGTCCGATAAACCGGTGAGCGAGGCGCGAAAAATTCTCGGTCCAAAAAAAATCATTGGTGGTACCGCTAATACCATCGAACAATGCCTGAATTTAGAACTGGAAGGCGCAGACTACATCGGTCTAGGCCCGTTTGCAATGACAGGCACAAAAAAGAACCTCAGTCCGCTGCTCGGTTTGCTGGGGATACAGAAAATTTTACCGAAGGAAATTCCGTACGGTTGGTCTGTGATGTCAGTGAGTCTGCCGGTGCTGGCGATCGGAGGTATTCAGCTTCCGGATATTACTGCGTTAAAAGCCGCGACCGGGGTTTACGGAATCGCGGTTTCTTCACTCATTGCAAAGGCAGATGAGAAGAAGAAAATTATTCAACAAATCAAAACAACACTTTATGGATAATTTGCAGATAGCCGATAAATCCTTTTCATCGCGGCTTTTCACCGGTACAGGAAAATTCAGTTCGCCTGAATTGATGAGAGACGCACTGTTTGCTTCCGGTACAGAACTTGTCACGATGGCGCTCAAACGGGTCGATCTTTCGAATGAGGAAGACGCCTTCATCGGGCACATCGATAAAGGAAGATTTAACTGGTTGCCAAATACCTCGGGAGTTCGCACGGCCAAGGAGGCGGTTTTTTCGGCGCAATTGGCCCGCGAAGCGTTGGAGACAAACTGGATCAAACTTGAAATTCACCCCGATCCAAAATACCTGATGCCCGATCCGATTGAGACGCTGAAAGCCACAGAAGAACTGGTGAAACTTGGATTTGTGGTGCTTCCGTACGTCCACGCCGATCCGGTGTTGTGCAAACGCCTGGAAGAAGTCGGTGTGCAGGCTGTGATGCCTTTGGGTTCACCTATTGGAAGCAATATGGGCTTGAAGTCGGAGGAATTTTTGAAAATCATTATTGCCCAATCGAATGTTCCTGTGATTGTAGATGCCGGAATTGGGGCCCCGTCACACGCCGCGCAGGCTATGGAGTTGGGCGCCGATGCTGTACTAGTGAACACTGCGATTGCCGTTTCGAAAGATCCGGTTCAAATGGCAATGGCGTTTAAATTGGCCGTCGAAGCGGGACGGATGGCATATCTTGCAAAACTGGGTAGTACTTCAGAAACTGCCGTTGCGAGTAGTCCTTTGACTCAATTTTTGGAAAAGAATTAACCGCGGAGGTCGCAGAGAAAAATTCGCAAAGACCGCAAAAGGAAAAGTTTAGATGACCGAAAACAAATTGGTGATTGAAATTAAAAGCGTTGAGGCGATAAATGACGTCCACCTCGCTCAAATACTGACGTATATGAAGCTAGGGGATTATAAGCTGGGCTTGCTCATAAACTTTAACGTCAAATTACTGAAAAATGGGATTAATCGCGTCGTAAATGGCCTCTAATATTTGTCAAACTTCTTTGCGCCCTTTGCGAAAACCTCTGCGTTCTTTGCGGTTAGTCTTTTATCTCTCAATTGTATTATGAGGTTTGTACAGAAAATAGCTAGTTACGATTGGAATTCAATTTCGTCCGACATTCATTCCAAAACACCACTGGAAGTAGAAGTTGCGCTCGCGTCGCCGGAACCAACTCTCGAGGATTTCAAGGCGCTCATTTCCCCAGCCGCTGAAGCCTATCTCGAACAAATGGCCCAAAAAAGTCAATATCTCACACAACACCGCTTTGGAAAAACCATTCAACTTTATGCTCCACTTTATCTATCCAATGAATGCAATAACATCTGTACTTACTGCGGCTTCAGCCTCGACATTCCGATCGCTCGGAAAACGCTATCGGATGCTGAAATTCACTCCGAAGCGAAGATTCTAAAATCCTTCGGCTACGATCACATCCTCATCGTCACCGGTGAATCCGGAAAAAATGTCGGGCTCGGGTATTTTGTCAATGCCATCCGGTTGCTTCGTGAATATTTCTCGCATATTGCGATCGAAGTTCAGCCGCTGGAACAAAACGAATACGAAATTCTCATCGCCGAAGGGCTGCACAGCGTTCTCGTTTACCAGGAAACGTACAACCGCGAAAACTACAAAATCCATCATCCAAAAGGCCGCAAATCGAATTTCGATTACCGTCTCGAAACCCACGACCGGATGGGCAAGGCCGGAATTCACAAAATGGGCCTTGGTGTTTTAATTGGCTTGGAGGATTGGCGCACAGATTCATTTTTCACTGCTGCCCATCTCAATTACCTTGAGAAGAAATATTGGCAATCCAACTACTCCGTTTCCTTTCCAAGGCTACGACCTTGTGCTTCCGGCATCGAATTGAAGTCCGTAATGACCGACAAACAACTCGTTCAATTGATTTGTGCCTGGCGGATTTTTAACCAGGAAGTTGAATTGTCGATGTCAACGCGCGAATCGGAGACGTTCCGTAACAATATCATTAAGCTGGGCATTACTTCCATTAGCGCCGACTCCAAAACCGACCCGGGTGGCTACTCAAATCCGGGCCAAAGTCTCGAGCAGTTTGAAATTCACGACAAGCGGTCGACCGTGAATTTCGTCAGAGAAATTGAAGCGCAGGGATACGAGGCTGTATTTAAGGGGTGGGACAGGGTGTTGCAATGGAAAAGATAGACGAACCGCATCAAGAAATTTTGAGTGTTCCCGGACATACGTACTTTAGTTGAGTATATGGCTACTCAAGTGAAAAATTAAATCAAAGAGACTCTAGCTCTATGGAAATCGACCAGTCGCAGAATGAAAATCGGGTGGAGAGTCCTGAAAGTGTTTTTCCAAAAAGAAAAAACAGAAGATTCTTTGCCATTCTGGTAGCCGCAACATTTGGTTGGGGAATGACTTATATATCTGAATTCTTAGTAGAAATTTTCGGAATTGCGCTATTTGTTTTGTTACCGCTAAGTGTCGCAGTTTGTTCAACGGTGATTGGCGGATACAAGAATTCTGTGTCAAAATACGATTTGAGGTTAGATGCCTATTTAACCTTAACGCTTTATTGCGTTGGGTTATTGATTTTTGCATTCGAGGGTTTAATTTGTCTGATAATGGCTGCCCCTTTTGGAATTGTTTTCACGTGGTTAGGTTATCTCCTGGGGTACCAGATTTTGAAGCAAAAGAAGCTCACCCATCAGGCCGGTGGGTTGATTTTAGTTCTCCTCTCTGTTCCCGCTGTGTTGAGTTTTGAATACCTTCATCAGGAAGGCGAAGATATTCGGTCTGTGGTAACGTGTATCGAAATCAATGCAGCACCTGACGTGGTTTGGAAAAATCTGGTTGAGTTTCCTGTGATGGATGAACCAGAGGAATTTATTTTCACCTCAGGAATTGCTTATCCGATAAGCGCAAGAATTGTAGGCACGGGGGTAGGTGCAATGCGCTATTGCAATTTTTCGACCGGAAGTTTTGTGGAGCCAATAACCGTTTGGGAGGAATCCAGCCTTCTGAAATTCGATGTCATTGAGCAACCGGAGCCGATGAAGGAATTGAGTCCGTACGATATTCATCCGACGCACCTCAACGGACATTGGGTTGCTAAAGAGGGTCAGTTTAAGCTAACTCCATTGGCAAACGGTCGCACACAGCTTGAAGGAACCACGTGGTATACAAACAGGATAAAGCCGGATTTTTACTGGACACTTTGGAGCGATTACATTGTCCATAAAATTCATTTGCGGGTACTTGAACATATCAAGACTCAGTGCGAGTAAAGCCCACTCGGGGTGACATCGGGCAGAATAGAGCCGGATTTTACTCGACACTTTGGAGCTCACACCTTGTCCATAAAATTCATTTGCGGGTACTTGAACGGATCAAGACTCAGCGCGAGTAAACCCCCATCGGGGCGATATATCGGTACCAGCGGACAAAGTCCGCCGACAGAAACCCCTGGCCGAACAAGCCCTGTAAGGGCGGAATGATTACTTATCGAACCACAACCCTCCGAACCTCCGTCACCTCGCCCGAAAATCTCAAATAATAAACCCCAGGAGCTAAATTCCCTGGATCTATTTCAGTCGTTCCGCTCGTGATTTGCTGACTGAATATGTGCTTGCCGTAGCTGTCAAAGAGGTCAATCGTTGTGCTGCCTCCTGAAAAACTCACGTTGAATTTCCCACCGTTCGGATTCGGGTAAACCATAATGCCATCTGAAGAATTCTCATCGAACCCAAACGTCGACACATTGACGCAAGCCGTAGTATCAACGCATCCGTTCATCGTAATGATACACGCAAAATTCCCGATCCCAAACGCCCACCACGATTGTCCAATGGCGCCGGAGACAATCACGTCATTGTCGCAATCGTACCATTGATAGGTAGCGCCCGCCTGATTTGCGGTTAGATAATTATCCACTTGAGACACCGACAAATCCAATGGCAACTCGACCGTAAGATTTGTTGTAACGGTGCTATCGCAGAAGTCCGATGACGTAAGAACGTCAACATACGTGCCTGCGACCGAGTACGTTGAAGCTCCAATGGTGTAGGATCCACCCCAGCAAATACTCACATCTTGTTCAACAGCAATCTCCGGAAGCACCGTGAGGTTCGTCGTCACCACCGAATCGCATCCGTCAAAAGCCGTCAAGGTATCTTCGTACGTACCACTCACACTGTAGCTCGACGTTCCGATAAGAAAGACCGCACCGAAACAAATTTCCTCATCCTGACTTGAGGTCACCGGTGGCGTTATTGTCAAATCCGTGGTTACTACGCTGTCACATCCTCCAGCGTTTGTCAGAATATCAATGTACGTTCCTGTTGTCGAATAAGTGCTTGTTCCAACCGTAACCGTCGAACCAGAACACATTGTCAATACCTGATCCAATGAATTCGGTTCGCAATCGTCCGTGTTGTATTCATACACCGCACCGGCCAGGTACGTCGAGTCGGTACCTACTGCATCGAACGCCTGATTGTATGCACCAACCATAACCGTTGTTCCCCAAATGGTGCAGGAAACTCCGTGTTCATCCAGACTGTCGCGGTCAGAGGCATCCAACTTCTGATATTGCGCCCAGATTCCAGCTCCGTTCTGTTTAAAGATGTACGCCGATCCCGCGTCCAGCAAATAATCGCTGTCAAATTCGTCGTGGTTGTCGGAGTGAGTGCCCACCACAATAAATGTATCCTGAATATCCAACGAATATCCAAAGTGATCACCGGCATCGCGATCAAGCGGAACTATTTTCTGAACCTGGTTCCAGGCACCGCCGGGGTTGCGCTCAAAAATGTGGGCCGAGCCAGCGTTTGTCACAAATCCACTTATTCCATCTTCGAGTTCATCTTCGGAATAGGAACTCACAATAATAATGTTCGTATCGATGGCCACGTCATAACCAAAACGATCCCAGGCGTCGCGATCGAAATTTTGAATCTTTTCAACTTCGTTCCATACGCCCGCCGATCGTTCGAAAATATATGCAGCTCCCGAACTCCACATTGGTGCCGTTAAGCCCGGTCCATAATCGTGATGATGCGCACCGACAACCAACCAGTTGTTCCAGATTGCTACCGTTCCACCAAATTGATCGCTGAGGTCTTCGCCGGAATATCCTCCAGGATAAACAATGTCCGGAGCTCTTTCGCTCGCGACAATTTTCTGCGTTTCAACCCAAATGCCGCCCGCATTCCGGTCAAATATATAAACCGAGCCGGCGTGGTGAATGGTGTTCAATCCAAATTCGTCCTCTTGTTCCTGATGCGCACCGACAATAATCGTCGAGTCATAAATGTCAACAGCCCAACCAAACTCGTCGTCGGCATCCCGGTCCGATGCAACAATTTTCTGAACCTCGTTCCAGGCTCCGCCAGCGTTGCGTTCAAAAATATAAACCGATCCAGCCCTTGACAAAGTATTGGAACCGGTTTCATCTTCATCTTCTCCGTACGCTCCAACAACAGCAAGATCACCGTAGATCGCGACGGCATATCCAAAACGATCGTAACCGTCCTGATCGCTGTTGGTAAGAATTTGCATCTCCACCCAGTTGTTGATTCCGGTACGTTCGTAGATGTAAGCTGCTCCCGCATTTTCATCCGTGCTAAAATCATTTCCATACGCACCAACAATGGCGTAATCATCATAACTATCGACATCGTATCCAAAATGGTCAGAGGTATCTCGGTCTGAATTGACCATTTTCAGTAGTTCCTGAAAAGGTTGCGCGGACGCAGAAATCGAGATGAAACAAAAGCAGGTAAAGGGGATTAACTTTTTCATTTGAGTACAACTATTTTGATGAATTCTTTTTCGGACGATTGCAAGAGATAAATTCCTTCGGCCAGTCCGTGTGATTGAATGACGTTGCTCTTTAATTCCGTCCGGACAATGCGACCATTGAAATCGGACAGGACATAATCCACAGTTTTGTTCAGATGGATGAAACCAGTCCCCGGATTGGGATACGCGATTAGTGGATTGAGAATCGTTTCGATATTCGGCACCGTGGTAAAATCATTGTTCATTAAGGGTGTCGGATTGTTGAACTCAATAAATGTTCCTGACCCATTCGGAAAACGACCGTAGGAATGATCAACAGCGGTTGCGAAAAATTTCAACTCGTCGATAAGCGTTCCGTCGGGTTGAAGAAGAAACAAGGTGTCCGTTACATTCGGTAATTTAAACGTGATGTGGTTCGATCCCTGGTAGGTTTCACCGTCGTGCCAGAAGAGCAAGTACGCACCCGCGTCAATGATGGTTCCGTTTGGTAAAGTCCATTCCTGCAATCCGTTTTTCAGTTTGCATCCCGATAAATTAACAGCGTAGGCATTTGGATTGAAGAGTTCCGACCAGTCGTCGAAGTTGTCAAAATTGTCCGCGTAGTAAGAAGAATTGGTCAGCGCCGTCTCATTGACCAAGACAGGAGTATACACCGGAGAAATCTGAAATACCGCCGTAAACGTGCTGTCGGAATTTGGCATCCACGAAATGGTGTCGTCAGTGTTTCCAGACTCGAGCCACTCGACAAATTCGTAGCCAGGCAAAGGCACTGCTACAAGCTGCACGGGAATGCTGTCGATGTAAATCCCTGTCCACGGATAAATACCAGCATTCGTTCCCGGAAGATTTTCATTGATCAGTATCGTGTTGACTTGAACGCGGCCCATTGCCAGATCATTGACATCCACCATTACATCGCTTGTGTCGTTAAAACTCCATTTCAGCATCACGTGATCACGAATTTTTCGCTGACGTCGCTCCACAAAAGTCTGAAACTCGTCAAAAAGATAATCCCATTGCGTGAGCGAAGGAATTTCTGTCGAGCGGTCCAGCAGATTGTCCGCGACGGAGTGATATCGCCAACGCTCCGTGTTTTCCTGCATCTCAGGCGTCAAGGCCGCGTGGGTAGAATTGAGATGGTCCTCCAACGCATTCTGCCGGAACCAGGAATTGAGCAGGTCGCTCATCCGTTGAATAAATGCCGTGCGAAAATCATCGTTTTCGAGCAGGCCCCGAAAAAAACGTGTGTAGGACGCAAAGGTTCCGCTGGTTACTGTAGCAGCATCCAGTGTGTTTACCGTGTAGTACGCTTCCGAACAGGAGCCTCCAAATGCACCGTCGAGATCGTACAGTGCCCAGCGGAATTTTCCGTCGTGGCCTGCACCGGCTCCGGGAACGTAGGCTCCGGTTTTCCGCCACATAACGACGTTGGAGTAAACCCAATCCTCATTGCTAAGAAAAATTTCGGAACACATATAGTCGATGTAGTTGTCGACGTCGACACGATCTTTGACATACTGATAATTTATCGGCATCGTCATATCGTTGAATGTGACAAAGTCCTCGAGCATATTCATTTCAAGACTGTCGGCCGAATAGCCGTCCTGAACATCGTATTCCTGATCGAGCACGGTGATCTGATCATCGTCAATCCCCGTGGCATTTTGAAAAAAATACTTGTCCATCCGTTCCTTGAAAGATTGAATTCCCCAATATTCCCCATTGACGAAAAGGATGACGTGGCGCGTGTGCTGCTGTTCGACATTCAAACCGGTGGTCATCAGGTTTGCCATATCGTCGCGCGGAAAACAATCCGGTCGGTGGCCACCGGCCTTCAATAGTATTCGCTTGTGTGAGGCTTGCTCCGTGGTTGTAAAAAATGGATAATCGAATGACGAAATTGCGCCGGAATCGCCATAGAGACGAATATTCTTTTTCGGACTGTGTCGGCTTCCGCCTCCGTGAATTCTGGAACGCACCGTTTGCCGGTAATCGAGTGTTCCGGTTTGATCAAAAATTTCGAGATGTGCTTCCCGTTCCCACCCGGTTCCCATTTCGGAATAATTTGCAACGGCATCGAGCGGACCGTAGACGTAGTAACCGGATGCATCTGAAAACAAATCCATACTGTCGATTACGACACTCACTACCGGCATCGAATAAAGCGCCGCGCCGGAAGGATCAATCATAAATGTTCGGGTTACCGTTTCGCTGGGAGCAAAGCCCGGTTTGAACGCTCTGAATCGAACGACATTGATTTTGTACACCTCGCTGTAGGGAGGCAACCAGCCACGGCTGTCGGCGCGCGCGGCTGTGTAATCACCAACCGGGTAGGTGAAGGATGGATTTGTGGGAATCATCGACTGGTTGTTCGGATCTCCATTTCGGTTTCCAAGTACAATCGGACCTGTATAGAGCGCATCGCCCGTGGTAGGAACATTTCCGTTTAGTGTATAAAAAACCGAAGACCCGGGTTCCAGGCTAAACAGTTCCAAAGAAATATCCGTCGTAAAAATTCCGGATTCAATATTCGAAGTCGGTGTCGGAACGACCTGTGAAAAGACAAAAAGCGAATGCAGTCCGAAGGATATGAGTAACGTTTTTTTCACAATGCAAAATTACGAATTGGATTGGTTGACAGTATATTCCGATTGCAAATTGTGTAGATCGAGAAGAAAATCGGGGTTTTCTTCAATTCCGTTGCCAATGACTACCAGATCCGCACCGGCATTAAATGCCATCTCGACCTGACCAGTTGAACGAATTCCACCGCCGACAATAACAGGTACTTTGACATTCTGTTTGACCGAAGAGATCATTTCCGCAGGGATCACGTTTTTTGCTCCGCTTCCTGCATCCAGAAAAATTGCCGACAGTCCGAGCATTTCGCCTGCAATCGCGGTATTCACTGCAATGGAAGCCTGATCAGCAGGAATCGGCGTCGTTTGACTGACATAAGAAACGGAGCTGTTCACGCCACCGTCGATCAGTAAGTAACCCGTCGGAATGACTTCAATGTCCATTTTTTTCAACAAGTGTGCTGAACGGACCTGGTGACCAATCAGAAAATCAGGGTTTCTGCCGGAGATCAAGGAAAGAAACAAAATCCCGTCGGCCAGAGGATGAATGTGATGATCGGCCCCTGGAAAAATGACAAGAGGAATTTTTGTCAGCGCCTTCAGGTTGCGTATGCACCGATCAAAATCTTCCGTTTCAACCGAGCTGCCTCCGACAAAAATCAAGGACGGATTCAAGAAATTAATTTTACTGGAAAGCGCCTTCAAATCGGCCGATGAATTGGTTTTGTCCGGATCGATAAGAACCGCAATTTTGCCACGTTTATCGCTGAGTATTTTCCTGATTTTTTCCATCACTCGAAAACAATTTTTTCCGAAAAAAGTAGCGAACTTCCATTGGATATCCTAACGACAAAAATCCCACCACCAAATAGGGCTTTGTCAAGGATCAATAAATTGCCAATGGCTGTCCGATACAGGATTTTTCCGGTTGGATCCACAATCTCAACGTGAAGGTCTTCAAATTCCAGAATGTCTTGCAGTTCAATATTCATCTGCTCCGTGGCGGGATTTGGCCATACGATCGGCGATAATAATTCTTCTTCGAAACCAAGGCTCATTTCCGGATCAAACATCCAATGGTCTTTCAGGTTTGTGCCATCTGTGCCACCGGTACACCAGCCTTTGTTTCCAATGACACAGCTTGCGAAATATCGTCGGCCGTCACCGGGAAAATCCGTCTGTTGCGTCCAGGTATCATTTGTGAAGTCGTATTCCCAAACATCGTCATAGTTGACATCACCCGACGTGTTGTTTCCGGTGAGAATATATCCTTTTCCGTTGATGACAAATCCCGTCGCGTCCTGCCGCAGCGTAGTGTCGACATCCGTGAGCTGAGTCCAGGTGTCCGATAGGGTGTTGTAGGAATAAAAATCTTTCGTTGCGCTTCCAAATTCGTGGCCCGTACCGATGTACCCGAAGTCGCCGTTGCCAAATCCAACTGCGCCACTTCTCGGTGATCCTATGAAACTGTCTACCGCGATCCATTCGTCAGCCGATTGGTCGTAACGGAAAAAATCCGCTTCGTATCCAAGGTCAGATTGTCCCAGACCGACATAGGCCACACCATTCACCACAAAGGAACTAGAGCCTCTTCGCGGTTGCCCGGGAAGATCCGCAACCGGAAACCAGGTATTGACTAGCGGAGCATATTTCCAAAAATCCGAAGTGTATTCGAGTTCGCCGTTTTCACCGCCACCCACATAACCGAACTGGCCAATGGAAAATGCTGCCGAATGATAGCGTTCTCCACCTCCAAAATCGGCAATCTGGGACCAGGAGTCCGAGGCAGGATCGTACTGCCAGTAATCTTTGAAGGTCTGTAAAGTGCCCGAGTTGATGTGTCCACCGCCGAGGTACGTTTTGGTGCCGACAGCGAACGCCGTGCAGCGGTGCCGCGCAACGTCTGGAAACGATGCTTTTTTACACCACTGTCCCTGGGAAAAGGTCAGCGTGCTGATAAAGCAGGCAAACCCTACTTTCAGAATTGAATTGATATGCGATTTCTGAAGGATCATCCAACCTACTAAATTACGTATTCTTTGCCCGAAAAGTTGAGGTTTAGGGATTCTTTAACGATCCATACACCAGGTGATCACTTTATTTTCATCCTGAAGCACGCAAAAGCCATACTGAAGTCCACCCTGAAGGTGCTGTATTTGCACAAGGGGATGTGGATCGAGCCGCAAAACTTCTATCTGTTCTGCAAAATTGAGGTGTTCGTCCGGAAACATCTTGAAAAAACTCTCTTTCGCACTCCAGATTGTCGTCAGGGATTTGAGATCTGTCTGACCGAATGTTTTCTTCTCGCGGCTCGACAGAAATTTGTCGGAAACGCGGATTATTTTCTCATTGTATACTTCGACGTCTACGCCAATGCGGGAAATACGGCTCTGTCCGATAACAATGGTGTTTCCACTGTGTGAAATGCTCAGGTTGCAGTCATCCGACTCGGGCATTCCCAGGGAACTATACCGAATTTCGACCTTTGGACAAAGGGTGTTCCAGAGCAGACGTGTGAAAAAAAACTCATTTTTTCTTCGGTCTGATTTTAGCTCTTCAAAGCGCCGTCGCTCATTCTCTGTCAGCTTGTTCAATGGCAGAATCGCCGGATTGCAAGCAGCGTATTGCAGGGAATCGACGCGCGAAAGTTTGTCCGTTACAATATTTTTGATCTCGTAGTCGATGTGTTTTTGGCCTCTTTCTTTATTGTTTGAAAGGAGTTTGTTATTTTTGCCTTACGCAATGATAGAAAATCAAAAGCAATGAGCGAAATACAAGTGGAAATGAAACACAAAGTAAAGGACATCAGCCTCGCAAAATGGGGCCGAAAGGAAATTACGTTGGCAGAGGCAGAAATGCCGGGCCTGATGGCGATTCGTCAGGAATACAAGAAGTCGCAACCGCTGGCAGGTGCACGGATTGCAGGCTGTCTTCATATGACGGTTCAAACCGCCGTGCTCATTGAGACCCTGATAGAACTTGGCGCCGAGGTCACCTGGTCGTCCTGCAACATTTTTTCAACGCAGGATCACGCCGCTGCCGCGATCGCCGCCGCAAACATTCCGGTTTTTGCCTGGAAGGGTATGAACGAAGAGGAATTTGACTGGTGTATTGAGCAGACCTTGTTTGCTTTCAAAGACGGCAAACCCTTGAATATGATTCTCGACGACGGTGGCGACCTCACCAATATGGTGTTCGACCGATTCCCTGAGTTGGCCAAAGGCATAAAAGGCCTTTCTGAAGAGACAACGACCGGTGTTCACAGACTTTACGAACGCAAAAAGAACGGAACGCTGGTGATGCCTGCAATTAACGTGAACGACTCGGTAACCAAATCGAAATTTGATAACAAATACGGTTGCAAAGAATCGCTGGTGGATGCCATTCGCCGTGCTACGGACATTATGATGGCCGGCAAAGTGGCGCTCGTCGCAGGGTACGGTGACGTGGGTAAAGGTTCTGCAGCATCGTTACGCGGTGCTGGAGCTCGTGTAATCGTCACCGAAATCGATCCGATTTGCGCACTTCAGGCTGCGATGGACGGATTCGAGGTGAAAAAGATGGACGATGCCGTTCATCGCGCCGACATCGTCGTTACAGCAACCGGGAATAAAAATATCGTGGTGGGACGTCACTTCGAAAAGATGAAAGACAAAACCATCGTGTGCAACATTGGTCACTTTGACAATGAAATTGATGTGGCCTGGCTCAACACAAATCACGGAAAGTCAAAAACCGAGATCAAACCGCAGGTCGATATGTACAATGTCAAAGGAAAGGACATCATACTACTCGCCGAAGGTCGTCTCGTAAACCTTGGCTGTGCCACAGGACATCCATCGTTTGTAATGTCCAATTCCTTCAGCAATCAAACGCTGGCACAGATTGAATTGTGGAACCATTCCGACAAATATCAGAACGATGTCTACACGCTTCCAAAACAACTGGATGAAAAAGTGGCTCGTCTCCACTTGGCCAAAATCGGAGTAGAACTCGAAACGTTATCTCCCGATCAGGCAGCCTACATCGGTGTTACGGTAGATGGTCCTTACAAATCGGATCAATACAGATATTGAGAATTTAGTATTCGTTTTTTTAAAGGCCTTCGGATCCGGAGGCCTTTTTTTATGCCTCGATTAGAACCCATCTCAAAATTATGTTTGAGGGATTTTTCAAGAATTTTGGCTTTAGCCGAGACGCCTTTCGATCCCGATGGCTATCGGGAGCATATCCAGAGGGTATCTGTGCAAGAAAGGCAACGAAG